>Ga0214172_1000881_pt1 | contig 10660 bp, 15 predicted proteins | sample TroBogEpilimnion_29_FD_153010 | JGI IMG/M metagenome (GOLD analysis project Ga0214172, IMG submission 153010) | Freshwater microbial communities from Trout Bog Lake, WI - 12JUL2007 epilimnion | ecosystem: Environmental > Aquatic > Freshwater > Lake > Epilimnion/Euphotic zone | place: Trout Bog...
CTAATGGCGTTTGACACAGACAACGGCATCTGCCTAATCACTGGATGTTTCACGGGCGGCATTAAGGAATTTAAGGCCGCGCTCAAAGCGAAACACGGAACCAACCTCATCGCCAAAGAGTATCTATTGGCGGTTAATCTCATCGAAAACCATTTCAAGCTCTGGAAATAACCACCTACAAAACCAAACACAAAACAAACACGGATTGAAATAAGATTATGTATTCAAATATGTTTCCAGACATCCCGCCATGGGTGTTTATTGCCTTTCTAATCTGTGCTGCCATCGGCTTCATGGCCGTTGTTTGCACGGTGATTTATCTAATCTTTAGCCATATACAATTTGTATGAAAACCAAACGCGAACAGTGTTGCAAAGAGCTTGTTGAATGTGACCTGCAAAACAAGACGCTAATAGCGGACTACATCCTCACCCGACACGGCGCAACCTTTCCAGATGAATGGCCATCCGTCACCACCGGATCAGTCGCCGCTCGTGAGAATCGGGAGAGGATGCAGGAGGATTTAAACCCGAACTCGCCACCGCAACCAACTCCCGCCACGCTGGATGAGAAGCGGGATGGAAGCTGGATGGATAAATACGGGGCTTGTCGTGTGTGTGATGGCGAGATTCCGCATGGCCACACCAAGAACTGCGACCTGTATAAGTTGGAAGTTGAGATCACCGAGGTTAAAGCGGAGTTGGAAGCATATAAAAAAGACCTGTCATTCCGCACCACTAGGGGCATGGAAGTAGCGCACGAAGTTGCCCAACTCACCGCCAAGAATCAGGAGTTGATGAAATGAAACCATTCCGCATCGCCATCCAAACCGTCCTTGTCGCGCTCATGCTCGCGCCGTTGGCTCTAACTACGCTCCTATTTTGGGCGTTTATTCAGTTCGATCAGGATTAAATAAAATGAAAACTTACACCGTCTCTGACTGGTCGCACCGCTACGAAAACAACCGGACACGCGAGTTGAAACGCATGGAATGGGTCCCGGTCCCGAACAAGCACGACGGGGACGGCTACACCCTACTCGTTGACCGACCGGACGGCGCGGCCATGCTCGGCGCTTGGCTGGCAATTCTCCAAGTCGCATCCAAGTGCGACCCTCGCGGCACCCTCCTGCGGGATAGTGCGACACCCCACGATGCGGCATCAATCGCCCGCATAGCCAGGCTCCCGGAAAGCACCATCCAAACCGCCCTTGATTTGCTCGAAAACGAATGTAAGTGGCTGATTTCCAACAATCCCGCACCCTCCTGCGGGAATCCCGCACCTTCACCAGACAAGGTGACTATGGAACGGAACGGAACGGAACGGAACGGAACGGAACGGAATGGAACGGAAGGGAATGGAACGGAAGGGAATGGAATAACACACACACTAGCGCAAATTCCGAGCTTCGATGAAGTCAAAGCGGCGGCATCCGTCTCGGGCATCACCGAGGCATCCGCAAAAGCTTTTTACGACCACCACGAAGGCAATCAGCTTTGGGTGAACCAGCACGGCAAAGCAATCAACTGGCGGCACAAGCTCACCGCCTGGGCGCAAAACGACCGTCAACCGAAACAAAATCTCAAAACCTATGGAAACAATCGCCAACCAAATTCAGACCGTAACGCAGGAACTTACAACGCCGCGCCACTCTCCGATGCCGCTAAAGCCAAAATTCGCTGAGTGGCTAGGGTTCCAGACCCTTGACGACAAAGAACTCGTTAAAATGGCATCTGCGGCTCAGGAATGGGCATCGTCGTTTAAGTCTAGACTCGCCCCGAGGTGGATTTCGATGATTGGGAGCAGCGGCACCGGAAAAACCCACATCGGCAAGCGGCTTTGGGAATACGCCAAAACCCATTCTGACTGGCAGCGGTTCGACTATTTCCCGTCCGTGATCTTCTGGCCGGACTTTATGCAGCAGCTTCGCGCCGGCAACAAGTTCGAGCAGCGGCAGGAAATGAAGCGCTGGCCGGTCCTGTTTATTGACGACATGGGGGCCGAGCGCGATCCGTCTGGATTTGCCGCCGAGGAGTTGAACGCCCTGCTTGGTTGCCGGGTGGACCGTTGGACGATCATCACAAGCAACAAGGACGCCGACGGCATCAAGGCGATAGACGGGCGGATTTTCTCACGCATGATCCGAGGCCAAAACATCTGTGTTGGCGTGAACACGCAAGACTTTGCAACCCGATAATATGAAAACCGACCCTGAAAAACTTTGTGTGAAGGCTTTGGCCTTCGAGCTTGGACTGTCAACCCGGTTCGTTTACGAGATGCGCCGTTGCGGATTTGCGATGGAAGGCCGCAGCAAGGACAACCAGACCGCCACACTTAAGCAGGCTGTTGATTGGATTCTGGAAAATGATTTTCGCATGGTTGACGGTTTCGGCGTCCTGCATTTCGCGCCCGAGAACCTGAATTTAGGCCACCGACGCGGATTGGGAGTGCAAAAGAGTGCAAAAGGGTGCGCTTGAAGCCCAAGCCGAAAGCCCCGCATTGTGGCGGAAGTGTGGCAAGAAAGAAAAAAGTGGGCCGGAAGGCTCACATCACAATGGACGTTGTTAAGCGCGTCTCTGAACGCTTTGGCCTTGGCCTGCCGTTGGAGATGGCGCTTTGCCTCGAAAAAGACGAGCGCATCAACGAAGATTCTTGGCGTCATGCGCTGGCGCGAAAGCCAGAATTTGTCAGGGCGTTCAAGGCGGCAAAGGCTGAATTTCTTGGTGAATCCTTTCAATACCTTGCCAAGCATGAGGATTGGCGGGCTAGGGTTGTTTTTCTTGAGCGCCGGCATGGTGACGACTTCCGCAAGCCTGCCGACAACCTTAACGTCAGCACTACCATCGCCGGATTGCCCGACGAGTACCTTAAGATTTTCCGCGATGACGCCCGAAAACTCTAACAGGGCAATGCCCGATGTCTTTGCTGAGGGCGTTCTGTCCATGCAACTTTACCCACGGCAACGGGATGTTTTGCGAGCCATTGCGCCGACAGGTTCAGCGGTGTCTTTCCGGTCCTGCAATGAAGGCGGGAAAACCAAGCGCGTGATTTGCGCGGCGATCCTCTGGCATCTGGCAGCGTTTCCCAAAGGTCAAGTCATCAGCACAAGCGGCAGCTATCGGCAGATCAAAGACCAGTTGTTGCCGTCCTTGCATGGCTACTCAAACCGTTTCCCCGGCTGGTCGTTCCTGCATACGCCGAGAATTGAAACGGAAAGCATCAACTGTTTTTGGGAAGGGTTCAGCACAAACGACGCCGGTAAGTTCGAGGGTCATCACGCCGACACTGACGCGCCGCTGTTTATCATCGTGGACGAGGCGAAGACGGTCAAAGACGACATTTTCCAAGCCATCGAGCGTTGCAAGCCGACGCGGTTGCTGATTGCCAGCTCCCCAGGCTATGCCGAAGGCGAGTTTTACCGGAGTCAGACGACCAAGCAGCAGTTTTACAAGACGTTCGTGCAACGGGCGGCAGACTGCCCGCATTGGAAAGCGGAAGACATCGCCAAACTGCGATCAAAGTGGGGCGCGGATCACGCCTTGTTCAAGTCAATGGTTGAGGCTGATTTCATGGAGTCGGTTGCGGATGCTGTGATTGACTTGAAGGCGCTAGAGGATTTGATGGCTGACCCGCCCAACCACAAACCGGGCGACCGGAAAGCGTTCTGCGACTTTGCATGGGGCGGTGACGGGGATGAAAACGCCTTGGCCCTGCGCGACGGCAACCGCGTCACCATCGAGTCAACCTTTCGGGCTGACAATTTACACGCCATTTGCGGGCGATTCATTGCTGACTTTTCGCGCCTTGGCCTGAAACCGCAGGAGATTGACGGCGACGAAGGCGGCGGCGGTAAGCTGATTTGCGACCAGTTACAGTCAATGGGCTGGCGAATCAACCGGGTGAACAACGGCGAAGCCCCGAAGTATTCCGATCATTACGCGAATCATGCCGCTGAAATGTGGTTTGACGGAGCGCAACAGATTGCCCGACGGGAAGTGATTTTGCCCGATGACGACGATTTACGCGGGCAGATGCTCGACCGCAAGCGGGTCGTCCACGCCAAAGGCAAGCTCGCCGTTGAGTCCAAGCGCGATATGAAGGCCCGCGGCGCCCCAAGTCCTGACCGTGCTGACGCTGTTTTTGGCTGCATGACACCCTTGCGCCGGCTGGATTCCTTTTCGCTCGGCAGTAAGGGGGCGCGAGGAAGTTTTACGGAGCAACTACGGGACATGAACGAAAACGACCAGCCGCAGGACATTCCCGGCTGTCACTTTGGATGATTTTACTATGAGCAAAAACCGATACGAAGCCGGCCATCGCATGATGATTGAGCGGATGCCGTGGGAGAGCAAGCAGCGGATTTATTCGACGATGCGCCATGAAGGTTTGCGCCGTCGCAACAAACCGTTTCCGACTGCCGCAGATGGACACTTTCCTGAGATTGATATGTCGATCAGGAAGCAGAAACCGTTCTGGCTCGGTCAAGTCACGACCGGCAACCGGCTCGCTTCATTCGTTTCAACGCAGTCACAGAATGACGCGATGACCGAAGCCGCCGCCGATTGGTTCAATTTCAAGGTGTTTCAGAAGTCCACGTTTCTGCAAAAGGTGCGCGTTGTCGTGGACACAATGCTTTTGCGCGGGCGGGGCGTACTCAAGATCACGACCAACCCATTTGAACAGCATGACCTTGTTTTCGAGGCGATTGACCCAATGTTCTTGCTTGTGCCGGACAGCGCAACGGACATCGACGACGCAGACGAGTTTGTTCACGTTCAACAGTGGACCGTACCGAAGTACGAAGCCAACCGCCGTTTCGACCAGTCACCGGACACAATCAAGGCGATTCGAGGAGCGCAGCAAACGGATTCAATGCTGCAATACATCCGCGACAAACAGTTGCGCGAAGGCATCACCCACTCAACCGATAAGTACAAAATCATTATTTGGGAACATTGGGTAAAGACCGCCAACGGTTACACGGTTTTCACCTACTCGCCGCAGAATCCCGAGCTTGAAATACGCAAGCCGTATGGCTGTGCCTACAAGTTGAACGGCAAATGCTCACTTCCATTCTTTTCATTCGCCGCCGAGGTGAAGGACGAAGGGTGGTACTCGCCACGGGGATTGGCGGAACTGCTCGCGCCCGTTGAAGCCTACTTGACGAAGCTTTGGAATGAGAAGGCCGACGCCATGACCTTTTCAAACCGGCCCGTCCTGACGGCAGACGGCGAAATACCGAATGTGGCGAACCTGAAATGGCAACCCGGCGAGATCATCCCGATGAATCTGCGCGGTGTTCAGATGTCCCCGCCGCCGTATTCCTACGATCAGGAGCTAAACTTTGCCCGCGGTATCGGTGAAGCCCAGGCGATGACGCCGGATTTTGGCATATCGGACGCCAATCAATCGCAAGGCAAGCCGAGGAGCGCGACGGAGAATGAACGCATTTCCGCGCTGCAATCAGCCGGCATGAATGACAACGCGATGATGTTTCGGGACAACCTAACGAAATGTTACCGGCATATCTGGGCGTTGCTCGTCCAATTCAAGGGGGGCGATTTCAGTTATTACGCAGCCGGAAGCATCGGCCAGCTACCGCCCGACGCCCTGCATGACGCCTATCTGATCTTCCCTGACGGCTCGCCGGATGGCTGGAATCGACAGAAGAAAATGCAGATGTCCATTGCGCGGATGCAGGCTTTCCAGAACAACCCGAATGTCAGCATGGAAGAACTGACCAAGGAAGCGTTGAACTCGGACGACCCGCGGTTAGCCCTGAAAGCGTTCATCCCGACCAACCAGAAGGCGAACAGCGAAGCCGAAGACGAGGCGATGGAGATTCTTGTCTTGGCCGAAGGCTATCCCGCCGCCGTCATGCCGGGCGAAGATCACGCAACGCGCATCTTGGTTGACCTTGGATGGCTGGCTAAACAAGGGATGCAGAATGTCCCCGTCGATCCAGTGGCACGGCAGCGCGTCCAAGAACATCTTGCCGTCCATTGGCAATATCTCAAGGCGACCAACCCGCAGGCCGCAAAGCAACTGGCACAGAAGATTCAACAGGAAATGCAGCAGCCGCAAGGTCAGCCGGCGCAACCGCAACAACAACCGCAACCGCAGCAACCGCAAATTTAATGAGTAAATTCATCACCACAATTAAGGTTCCCGTCGAAACCATCAAAGCCGCGTTGCCGAAACGGGCGTTTGTCCACTCCGTCACCCTTGGCGATGATAACGAAAGCGTTGTCGTCGAATGGGATTGTGACCAGTGGAACACGCCGTTTTCCGTGCCGGTTGAAGTGTCACTTGCTCAACTGGAAAATACCAAGACGCTACCGAAAAGCGTCATTGTCGCTCTGCCTCCTGCGCCCGAAGAAAGTGCGGAGTGCAAAAGAGTGCAAAACCAAGACGTTGAACCGAAGTCGCGCATTGTGCGAAAACTAACAGCGTGAAACGCGCCGTTGCCAACTTCCTGCTAAAGCTCGCCATGAGCCTTGGCGCAAAGCGCGTCACGGTCCAAGTCATCAAGGATGCCTATTCGAGCGCAACGGCAGATGCCGCGCTGACGGCTTCTGTGTGGCAACCGGATAACTCTGCCGGCCTGAACAAGTTTCTCACCTCCGATCACGGTCAAATCTTTTTCAAACGGTTGCGGGCCATTGCCGCCGCCGTTGCCATCAAAGGCGCACAGGATCGAACCAGCACCATTCACGCCGCCGGCGTTTCAACCGGGTGGGATGAGTGCTTGCGTTACATCCATTCACTTTCGCGGGTATCCGGCGTTCAGGATACAACCAATACCGAGCAAGCGCCACAGGACGAGGCGTCGTTGCTTGAACAGTTGTCGCCCTAAAAACAGTAAATTAAATGAGCCTAAACTTAGCAGATATGCCGGGAATTGATGCCGCGATGGAACGCTTTGACGCAGAGGCGAAAGCCGAAGCGCCAGCCCAAGCCGTCGCAGTAGCCACCCCGACAGAGCGCGTTGAAAAGCCGGATATTCGCGTGTCCGAGCCTGCCGCGGTTGAAGCTCTAGACTCCAAACCTCTCGCCCCCGACACACGAGCGACGGCAGAAAAGCCAGTCGCCCCCGTTCCTGATAAATCAACAGAAGTCAAAACCGAGGAAGCGCCCAAGGTTGAAACCAAAGCTGAGGCTGAAAAATCCCGTTACGCCAAATCGCAGGAGCGATTGACGCGCACATGGGAACAGGTCAACGCCGACAAAGCCGCGTTTGCGGCGGATAAGGCCAAGCTTGAAACCGAGCGGACCGAGTTCGCCAAGAAACAGGCCGAGTTTCAAGCCATCCAGAAGCAAGCCGAATCGCCACAGTATCAGCCCGCCGATTACCAGACCGCCAGCCAGCAAAAGAAAGCGTTGGCGGATCATCAACGGGCCGAGGCTAAGCGTCTCGAAGACGGCGGCAAGTTTGCCGAAGCTGAAAAGCTCGTCAAGCAGGCTGCTAAAAACGATGCGTTGAGCGAAGACCTTGCGGAACACGCCGAAAGTCTGCGGAAGAATCCCCCGGCCAGCTATCAGCAGCGCGCCCAGGCGTTCGAGCAGGCGCGGCAAGCGTGGACCATCGAAGCGGCTAAAGCGTTTCCCGATCTGGCTAAGGACAACAGCCCGTTTCAACAGGTCGTTGCCGGCCATTTGAACGCGCTGGCAAAGTCCGATCCTCAGTTAATGGCTCATCCCTCGGTGATTTATCACGTTGCAAGGTTAGCTGCAGCGGAACAAAAGGCGGTCAGTTTGCAGGCTGACGCCGCTCGTGTGCCGGTATTGGTGAAAGAAGCGGAGTCGCTACGCGCAAAGATTAAGGAATTGGAAACGCTGACGACGCCGGGTGGTTCAGGTAGTGCGGCACGACTCGGAGCAGATGCCCCGAGCGACGATGCCAACGCCTTGCGCCAAGCCGCGTCCGAAATGGGTTCCCGATTCTGGTAAAGCTTTAGCGCATTAAACCATCATGGCAGCACAAACCACCGGAACTGACGGATTCGCAAATCGCGTTCTGTCCCAATACAACAAGCAGCTTTTGCAGGCTTTGACCTACAATCTGCGCCTGTCCCCTTACGGTCGCTCGCAGGCCGTTCCCAAATCCAGCGGCTTCAACGGTATTCGCTTCTTTCGCCCGCGTAAGGCGAACCGCGCCGGCGTCCAAGCTCTGTCCGAAGGCACCGTGCCGACGACTCTGACGGATGTGAACGTGGGTTACATCGACATCAAGTTGCAGCAGCGCGGCGCTCTCTCGAAGATCACCGACATCGTTACGGCGACGGATTTGCTCGACACCTTGGACGTTTATTCCAAGACGCTCGGAGCCGATGCCGCGTTGGACCTCGAGTCGGTTTGCTGGCACGCGATCTGTTCCAAGGCGAACACCGCTGACGCGGACGCCACCCCGAACCCGATCCCGTCCGGTCAGACCACGATGAACGGCAGCAACACGCGCTTTGAGCGTTTTGCCGGCACGGTCAACACTGGCGTTTCGACCACGGATTACGACACCTTCCGCGTGACTTCCGCGAGTGCGGCCAAGATCACCCGGGCGGCGCATCTCGGTGCGATTACGCAGCTCAAGAACTACAACGTCCCGATGATTGGCGGCAAGTATCCCGTCTTGATCCCGACGCCGGTTCTGTTCGACTTGCGCCAAGACACCACTTGGGCCACGACCGCGCAGTATAACCCCGACAAACTGCTGTACCCCTGGGCGCAGTTTGAATTGGATGGCGGCGTGTTCGTCGAAGCCATGTCCCCGCAATCGCTGTTTCAGGAAGACGGCACGGTTGCTTCTGGCTCCGGTTACGGCGTTCACTCGCCGTCCTCGGCGCTGGCGACCACGCTGTATTCGACGCTGTATCTCGGCGCGGATGCGTTCGGCATCCCGAAGATGACGGGCGGCGCGGGCAGCGATCCGGCCACCCCGTCCTTGCAGATCGTGAAGAACCCCGACAGCGGCAACCCGCTCGGCCAGTTCATGTATGTCGGCTGGAAGGCGTTCTACGCCTCCGCGCTGCTCTGGACCAACGACGCGAGCGATGTGCCTCACGTTGTGCAGCTCCGCAGCAAAGCCACCTTCGCCTGAGCGTAGGTTGACGGTCAACGGCGCGGCGGTGTCATAGCCGCCGCGCCTTAACTGAAAGGAATTTTTCATGTCTAAGAATTTTGGGAATATTTTAAGCGGCTTGGGTGGACCCCCTCCGATGGATGCGCCCCCCGGCAAAGAGCCGGATACGGACGCGGCGTCTGACGCCTCCACGAACGACACCGTTTCACTTGATGCGCTGGCGATGCCTGACGATCAAGAGCAAATGCAGCCTCCCGCCGTGGGCGATGAGGTGAATTATCAAGTCACCGGCAAAGTTGTCAGCATCCAAGGGGATGTTGCGACCATCGCCAAAACCAGCGTGAACGGCCAGCCCGTTGACGGCAGCGGGGACAACGACCCAACGGACGGCGACGACAGCCCTGACAGTTTGCGGCAAGACGCTTCCAAGATGGACGCGCAAGGAATCGGATTGCAGTAATAATCGGCGCGGTGGTTTCGTCATGGTTTCCACCGCGCCAACTCTAATTATGAAAACTCTATATATCGCATTATTCGCACTCGCTTTGCTGGCTTTGGCTCCGGCTGTTTACGGACAGCAAAACTCCGCTGTTGAGGGTACGTTTGTCGGCGGAAACCCAAGTAACGGCGCATACATCACAAATTCTTTTGTGCTAACGAAAGTGCCTGACCGGGTTTATTCCGTGTTCGGCTACAATCAAACGAACGTCGCAATTTGCGTTCAGTTCTTCCATACAAACGCGGTGCCGGAGAATGGTGCAACTCCGCTTTTCGTAGTCCCTGCCGCTGCTAATTCAAATTACCGAATAGATTTTGCAACGGGCCTTGGAATCGACTCGGGCATAGTCGTTGCCAGCACGACAACCAACACGCTAACGCTGGCTCCAACTGCCTGCATTACGATCCTCGCCATCGAAAGCACTCGGTGATGTTCAATTCTTGCCTCAATGCAGCACTTTGGTCGCTGGCGCTGTTGCTTCTGTCATGGAGTTTAACAGCGTCGGCCTCTGAGTCGATTGAGCGCAATCCGGTGTTTCGGAGTGTTTCGCCAAACTGGACCGACCTCGGCAGCGCAACCGACCCCTTTAAAACGCTGTATATTGGCTCAATCATCTCCAATGGTACAAACTACGGCGGGAGCGGCGGCGGGAGCGCCTCGGTAACATTCACAAACACGGTAACACTGTCCGCAGGATCGTCAGCGTATTGCGTGAATTATGGCGGCGTCGTTGGATTGTATCAACTCGGCTTGCCGGCTGGCGCGACGGGCGCGGCTGGCTCAAATGGTGCAAATGGCACGAACGGAACCCCCGGAACAAACTTTGTCACCGTCAACCAGTTCGCAAACGTCGTCTTGAGCAGTCAGCAGATTGTCGGCTACTTCACCAATTATATTACCTGGGGAACATCCAACTTCCTCGCTCGTGTTCCGGGCCTTTCATCCTACACCCTAAACGGCGGCAGTTTGGGAGGCGGCGGGCTTAGCCCCGGAACGAATGTCTTCATCCAGTTAAACGCCTCTTTTTCCGGCACAAATGCGTGGTTCGTCGTCACGAACGGGTTCACCACCACCAACACCGTCTCA
>Ga0214172_1000883_pt1 | contig 10639 bp, 6 predicted proteins | sample TroBogEpilimnion_29_FD_153010 | JGI IMG/M metagenome (GOLD analysis project Ga0214172, IMG submission 153010) | Freshwater microbial communities from Trout Bog Lake, WI - 12JUL2007 epilimnion | ecosystem: Environmental > Aquatic > Freshwater > Lake > Epilimnion/Euphotic zone | place: Trout Bog...
CAGAACCATTACTTCAACTTCGGTTCCTAATGCAGTAGCTTTGCTTGGAGCAACGTTCTTGTTAGTCCAGTCCATTTCAGAAACGTGTACCAAACCTTCGATACCAGATTCGATTTCAACGAATGCGCCGTAATCAGTCAAGTTAGTTACTTTGCCGAATAAACGGGTATTCGGTGGGTAACGACGAGCGATACCAACCCATGGATCATCACCTAATTGCTTCACGCCGAGTGAAACACGGTTTTTCTCTTGATCGAACTTCAAAATCTTAGCGGTAACTTCTTGACCAACAGTCAACATCTCGCTTGGATGACGCACGCGACGCCATGCCAAGTCGGTGATGTGCAAGAGGCCATCGATACCACCCAGATCAACGAACGCGCCGTAATCAGTGATGTTCTTAACGAGGCCAGTAACCACTGCACCTTCTTTAAGGTTGGACATCAACTTAGCACGCTCTTCACCTTGGCTAGCTTCAACAACAGCACGACGTGACAACACTACGTTGTTACGTTTACGGTCGAGCTTGATAACCTTAAACTCCATCGTCTTACCTTCGTAAGGGCTGGTGTCTTTGATTGGGCGTGTATCAACAAGCGATCCAGGCAAGAATGCGCGGATACCGTTAACCATGACAGTCAAGCCGCCTTTAACCTTACCAGTAACAGTACCGGTAACAATCTCAGCTTGCTCGAGCGCTTTTTCCAAATTCATCCATGAAGCCAAGCGTTTTGCTTTGTCACGGGAAAGGATTGTGTCGCCATAGCCATTCTCTAGAGCGTCAATAGCAACAGAAACGAAATCGCCAGGAGCCACTTCAATCTCGCCAGCGTCGTTATGGAATTCTTCAACAGGAATAAACGCTTCAGACTTTAAGCCAGCGTTAACAACGACGAAGTTATGGTCGATGCGAAGAACTTCAGCCGAAATAACTTGGCCGGTCTTCATATTCGATCGGGTTAATGATTCTTCAAATAATTCTGCAAATGATTCAGACATGTATATTCACTTTGTGCCGTCAGAAGGCCCGACGGGTTAGGTTAAAAAAGCCTTAAAGAAACACGCTAATGATTTAATCGCGTTGTGGAGTTTCTTAAGACGCCAAAACTACTTCTTGTAAAACCAACTACTTACTTAGAAAACTAAACAATCGCAGATTGATACCAATCTAAAACTGTCTTAACTGCTTGATCTATCGATAAATCTGACGTTTCAAGCACTTTTGCACCGTCTGCAACTAACAGGGGTGCGGTACCTCTGCTACTGTCTCGGGCATCGCGCTCCTGCAAATCTTGCAGTAAGTCAGAAAGTTTAGCAGAAATTCCCTTAGCTATCAATTGCTTATAGCGACGCTCAGCTCTAGCAGCGGCAGTTGCGGTCAAGAAAACCTTCAAAACTGCATCTGGGAATATGACGCTGGCCATGTCCCTGCCATCAGCAACTAGGCCAGGAGACTGTCGAAAACTGCGCTGTAGACCCACTAAGTTAGCTCTCACTTCAGGGTGGACTGCTAAGGCAGAAGCCCTTAAGCCAATATTTTCCGTGCGAATAGCCTCGGTGACATCCTCACCATCGAGAAAAATTTGACCATTTTTGAATGAAATCAATAACTTAGGGACTAAAAGGCCTAATTCTGGGCCATTTTTAACGTCAATTCCCTGCTTTTCACTAGCCAAGGCAACCAAACGATAGAGGGCTCCACTATCCAAATAATGAAAACCCAACTTTTCAGCAAGGAGTGAGGCAACCGTACCCTTACCCGAGGCGGTGGGACCATCAATGGCGATGACTGGGTAGTTACTCATGAGATCTTTTTTTAAATTAACTCACGACTTTCGCAAATTCTGCAAAGTAAGTTGGGAAGGTTTTTGCTACGCAATTGGGATCATTGATCTTCAGTGCATTAGGGCCAAATGCGGCGAGCGAGAAACACATTGCCATACGATGATCATCATAAGTATCAATGCCCTCACCAGGTGATTTCCAATCACTTAGTAATTTTGGCGCTTGCACAACAATGTAGTCAGCACCTTCCTCAACAATAGCACCAATTTTTTTTAATTCTTTTGCCATCGCTGCAATACGATCTGTCTCTTTGACACGCCAGCTAGCAATATTATTTAAGCGCGTTGGGCCTTCTGTAAACAAAGCAGCAACCGCAAGTGTCATTGCAGCATCTGGAATCTCAGTGCAATCAATCGTGATGCCATTGAGCTTGCCATTGGCATTTTTAACGCCAGTAACTTCAATCCAATCTTCGCCAGAAGTAATCTTTGCGCCCATCTGGGCGAGAGCATCAGCAAATGCCACATCGCCTTGAATGCTGTCATTACCAACACCTAGAACCTTTACTGGACCTCTGCCAATGGCACCAAGAGCCAAGAAGTATGAGGCAGATGAAGCATCACCTTCTACCGATAATTGGCCTGGACTCTTGTAGACAGAATCAGAGGTTTTTGCAGGAATGATGAAAGACTGCTTGTCAGGGCAAGTCACATTCACACCAAAGCGCGCCATCAACTTCAAAGTGATATCGATATAAGGACGGGAGATAAGCTCGCCTATTACTTCAATACGAACAGCTTCTGTTGCAACTAAGGGCAAAGCCATCAGCAAGGCCGTTAAGAATTGACTGGATACATCGCCGCGTACTTTAACAACATCTTGAATCCGAATGTCTGCTGAGGATATCTTGATAGGCGGATAACCTTCTTGTAATTCGTATTCAATCTTAGCGCCTACTTGACGTAAACCATCCACCAAATCTCGTATGGGTCTCTCGTGCATACGAGCAACGCCTGATAAACGGTAAGTACCACCCTGCATTGCCAGGGCTGCCGTTAGTGGACGAATCGCAGTACCAGCGTTCCCCATGAAAAGATCAGCATCACGTACTGGAAATTTGCCACCACAGCCTTCAACAATACAGATATTGTTTGCTTGATCGGTCACCATTAAGCCCAATTGACGCAATGCATTGCGCATGACTTGAGTATCATCTGCATCGAGTAAATTCTTGAGGATAGTTGTACCGCTAGAGAGAGCCGCAAGAAGTAGCGCCCGATTAGAAATACTCTTTGATCCAGGCAAAACAATAGCGCCTTGCGCTTGTTTAAATGGTCCTATAGTGATGTCCGGTAAACCACCCATCAAAGCACATCCAAATCTTGACGTGCCTTACTAGCCTTGTTAAATAACTTCTCCAATCCAGGGCCATCGTTATCAGAAATCAGTTTGCGCATGTGATTCACGATCAATAAGTATTGATCAAGCTCCTTCAAAATCGCAGTGCGATTACCCAAGCAAATATCCCGCCACATCTCTGGGCTAGAAGCTGCAATACGTGTGAAGTCTTTAAAGCCTGCACCTACATGACTTAATTTTTGATCAGCATCTTCAGAGTTCACCACACTTGCCATCAGGGCATAGGACAGAAGGTGCGGCAGGTGTGAAACGGCTGCATAAATAGCATCGTGCTGTACGACGCCAATCTTTCTTACCTCAGAACCAACCGATTCCCAGAAACCAGTAATCAAGGCGGTATCTTCTGGAGAGTTTTCTTGCAGAGGGCAAATAATGGTTTGCTTACCCTGAAATAAATCTGCTTTAGCTGCTGCAGCGCCATGTTGCGCACCACCAGCAATCGGGTGAGCCGGAACAAACTGACAGGCTTTTTTACCCAAGACTTCTTTAGCAGCCAGAATCACATCACCCTTAGTGCTGCCCGCATCCGTAATCATGGTGCGAGGCTCAAGGTGTGGCTCCATGACTTCAAATGCAGCACGCATTTGTGCAACTGGTACACAGAGCACAATCACATCCGATTGTTTAGCAGCCTCAACTAAATCAACTACACCATCAATCGCACCCATTTTTTGCGCTTGCTCTAAATTTTCTTTACTACGGCCAACACCCAATACCTTGGTAACAACACCAGCTCGCTTCAATGCCAAACCCAATGATGCGCCAATCAAACCGACACCTACGATAGTGACGGTGCCGTAATTGCTTTTAGGGTTCATGATGGTCATTTCAGAATATCTTTTAAGGCAGTAATGAATGCTGCATTTTCTTCTGGCAAGCCGATTGAGATACGCAGCCACTGTGGCAAGCCATAGTTACCCACTGGACGAACAATAATGCCGCGCTTGAGTAACTCCAAATTCATACGCGCGCCAGCTTGATCATCATCACCAACCTGAACAAGAACGAAATTACCTGCGGACGGAAGATAGCGTAAGCCTAGCCCATCAAAAGCTTTAGTAAGTTGCTCATACCCTGCGCAATTGAGCTCAAAACCTTCTTGCAAGAACGCTTTATCTTGAAATGCTGCAATTGCTGCAGCTTGTGCGAGGCTGTTCACATTAAATGGCTGACGAATACGATTGAGCAAATCAGTAAGGTGTGGCTGAGCAACACCATAGCCGATGCGTAAGCCTGCTAAACCATAAGCCTTGGAGAAGCTGCGCGACAAAATCATATTTGGGAAATGCTTGACCCAAGCAATCGCATCATAGCGTTGCTCAGGCGTAAGGTATTCGTTATAAGCCTCATCAAGCACAACCACTACATTTGCTGGAACTGCCACCAAGAAATCTTCGATCTCCTTAGCGGACAAATAGCTACCAGTAGGATTGTTTGGATTAGCTACAAACACTAGCTTAGCTTTATCACCAGAAGTTTTTATTGCTGCCAACATCGCCGGCAAGTCATGGCCATAAAGAGATGTTGCAGCAACCTCAATTGCCTTAGCCCCAACAGCTTGCGTAGCCAAGGGATATACGGCAAACGCATGCTTAGAAAAGATCACCTCATCGCCAGCTTGCGCAACCGCACGCGCAGCTAATTCCAAAATGTCATTACTGCCATTACCTAAGGTGATCCAATCCGTTGGCACACCTAAACGGTCAGCCAGTACATTCTTTAAATCAAATCCATTCGAGTCTGGGTAGCGACCTAAATCGCTTGCGGCCTTGAGCATCGCATCTTGCGCAGACTTTGGCATACCCAATGGATTTTCATTGGAAGCCAACTTCACAATCTTGTTTTCGTCTAAGCCATATTCACGTGCAACCTCACTGATAGGCCGCCCACCAATATAGGGGGCAATCGCATGAATATGTTTTAAGCCAATCTTAGAAGTCATTCGAATTTTGCAAATGGATTAGACGGAATGAGGATAAGAACCCAAGTTCTTGTAGAAAGCGGCAACGCCCTTAAGCTCCTCAAGCGCTTTTACCACCTTGTCATCATCAGCATGGCCAGCAATATCAATATAGAAGTGATATTCCCAAGTACCCTTACGAGCAGGACGTGATTCAAAGCGATTCATGGATACGCCATGCTTTGCCAATGGTGCAAGCAAACGATGTACTGCACCAGGCTGGTTATCCACTGAGAGCACCAAAGAGGTTTGATCTTTACCGGTTGGCTGGCATGCGTAGTTACCAACCACCACGAAACGAGTTCGGTTGTGAGGGTCATCCTGAATCTGCGCAGCTACTGCCTGCAAACCATAGGCTTCTTGAGCAGGATCGCCAGCAATGGCAGCCAATGAAGGATCGCTTGCTGCCATGCGTGCCGCCTCTGCATTACTGCTGACAGCTTGACGCTTTAATTGTGGAGCATGCACGCTTAGCCATTGTTGACACTGTGCTAAAGCTTGGGCATGTGCACAAACTGTAGTTACCCCATCAAGCTTGCCACTCTTAGTTAGTAAGTGATGACGAATTGGCAGCACCACTTCACCGCTAATGCGCATTGAAGAGTCAAGCAATAAATCCAATGTACGTGAGATAGCACCCTCACTCGAGTTTTCAACAGGCACTACACCAAATTGAGCGGCACCCTTCTCTACCGCCTTGAATACTTCATCTAGGCTTGCACAAGGGAGGCCAGCAATAGAGTGACCGAAATAGGTTTGCGCTGCTTGCTCAGAAAAGGTTCCTGCTGGACCTAGATAGGCAATCGTTTGACGAGCTTCCAAAGCCCTGCAAGCAGACATCACCTCACGCCAAATAGCAGCAATGCCATCGGGTAATAAAGGGCCTACATTCATTTCTTGTAAACGTGCTACTACCTGACGCTCGCGCTCAGGACGAAATACTGGGGACGAGAAGCCGCCTTTAACGTGCCCAACCTCTTGGGCAGCTTTTGCGCGCTGAGTGAGCAAATCTAAAATTTGCGCATCTAATGCATCAATTTTTTCCCGCAAGGGAGCTAAGCGCTGTTCTTCAGTACTCATTAAGCCCGCCTTTCAAAATCACGCATAAATTCAACCAAGGCTTTTACACCCTCAATCGGCATCGCGTTATAGATACTGGCACGCATGCCACCGGCAGCTTTATGGCCCCGCAATGCCACTAGGCCAGCAGCATTGGATTGCGCCAAAAACTCTGCGTTCAGGTTCTCATCTTTTAAGAAAAAAGTCACGTTCATACGTGAACGATATTCTCTTGTGACGCGATTTTCATACAAACTACTTTGATCTAAAAAGTTATAGAGCAAATCGGCCTTTTCTTGATTGCGCTTCTCGATGACTTTCACGCCACCCTGTTTCAGTAGCCACTTAAACCCTAAGCCAGCCATATAGATCGAGAATGTCGGCGGCGTATTAATCATCGACTGGGTGTTTGCTTGTACAGACCAATCCCAAATAGTCGGAGTAATGCCCATGCTATGACCGATTAAATCTTTGCGGGCAATCACAATCGTCACACCAGATGGGCCGATATTCTTTTGCGCACCACCAAACCACACAGCGCACTGATTGATATCCATTTCTTTAGATAGGATATTGCTAGAGATATCTGCAACTAGTGGAGTGTTGCCAACATTTGGGACATCTGAGAACTCAACGCCACCAATTGTTTCATTAGCACAGTAGTGCACATAGGCAGCATCGCTCGATAACTGCCAAGTGGATCTTTCAGGAATGGTGTTGAATTTCTCTGCAGCAGAAGTTGCGGCTAAATTTGCAGTGCCGTACTTCTGTGCCTCTTTAAATGATTTTTCTGACCAAACGCCAGTGACTAAAAAATCTGCCTTGGGACCATTCTTAGCCAATGGCATGAGATTCATTGGGATAGCAGCATTTTGACCAAGGCCGCCACCTTGCAAAAGCAGGATCTCGTAAGAGCTAGGAATACTCATCAAAGTGCGAAGGTCTTGAATGACCTCCTCATACACTGCCATGAACTCTTTACTGCGATGGCTAATTTCCATCACGCTTGCACCAAGTCCACGCCAATTTAGCATTTCATCGGCAGCCTGCTTCAATACCTCTTCAGGCAAGGTAGCAGGGCCCGCAGCGAAATTAAAAATGCGGCGGTCAAAAGTCATGATGGTTTACTAAGGTAACGCTTAAGCGTCACCCGCCGTATCGTCATTAGAGTCGTTAGTTGGATCAGCAGATACATCACCTTCTTCTGCATCATCAACATCACCCTCGTCATCAGAGTCGCTTTCAGCAATACGCTGTAAACCAGATAGACGAGTGCCTTCATCCACGTTGATTAAAGTCACCCCTTGAGTAGCGCGACCCATCTCACGAATTTCAGAAACACGAGTGCGCACTAAAATACCGCCAGTAGTGATCAACATAATTTGATCTTCTGGAGACACTAAAGCTGCCGCAACTACTTTGCCGTTACGCTCTGAAGTCTGAATCGCAATCATGCCTTTAGTGCCACGACCGTGACGAGTGTATTCAGAGATTGGCGTACGCTTGCCGTAACCATTTTCAGTTGCAGTCAATACGCTGCTTGGAATAGCAATGCCGTTCGCATCAACCACTGCCGCTTCAGCACCCTCTGCAGCTTCTGCTGGAGCGACCAACATGGCGATTACTTGATGACCTTCACCCAAGTTCATGCCGCGGACTCCGCGTGCGGTGCGGCCCATTGGACGAACATCATTCTCATCAAAGCGCACAGCTTTACCAGCATCAGAGAACAACATGACATCGTGCTGCCCGTCAGTAATTGCTGCACCTACTAAGAAGTCATTCTCATTCAGGTCAACCGCAATAATGCCAGCCTTACGTGGGTTTGAGAAATCAGATAAACGCGTCTTCTTCACGGTGCCCAAGCTAGTAGCCATAAAGACGTAATGATCGTCTTGATAGCCCTTAATCGGCAAAATCACAGTGATTTTCTCGCCCTCAATCAGCGGGAACATATTAACGATTGGTTTACCACGAGATGTCCTGCTACCTTGTGGAACTTCCCATACTTTGAGCCAGTACATGCGGCCGCGATCGGAGAAGCACAAGATAATGTCATGCGTATTGGCAACGAAGAGAGTTTCAATCCAATCCTCGTTCTTAGTAGCTGCTGCTTGCTTGCCACGGCCACCACGTTTTTGCGCACGGTATTCGCTTAGTGGCTGACTCTTCATATAACCCGTATTAGAAAGAGTTACCACCATGTCTTGTGGAGTAATTAAATCTTCTGTGAACAGTTCAGTCGCATTCATTTCAATAAATGAGCGACGACCTGTATCACCACCGGCAATACCAAACTCAGACTGAACTTCTTTCAATTCAGTTTCAATCACTTGAGTTACACGCTCTGGCTTCGACAACAAATCCAGTAAGTCAGAAATTTCTGCCATAACTTCTTTGTATTCATTAACGATCTTGTCTTGTTCTAAACCAGTCAAGCGTTGCAAACGCATTTGCAAAATTTCTTGTGCCTGACTATCAGAGAGACGATACAAGCCAGTGGTTTGCATACCGTACTCAGGCAGTAATCCGTCTGGGCGATAAGCATTTCGGCCACCTGGTGTATCAGTCTCAGCACGTGCCAACATCTCACGCACCATCGATGAATCCCAAGCTTTGCCCATCAACTCTTGCTTAGCAATCACTGGGTTCGCAGCAGCTTTAATAATCGCAATGAACTCATCGATATTTGCCAATGCAACAGCTAAACCTTCTAAGACATGGCCGCGATCACGTGCTTTACGTAATTCAAAAATCGTACGACGTGTTACTACTTCGCGACGATGTTGTAAGAAGTACTCAAGCATCTGCTTCAAGTTGAGCAAGCGTGGTTGGTTGTCAACCAAGGCCACCATGTTCATACCGAAGTTATCTTGCAGCTGAGTGCTCTTATACAAATTATTAAGAACAACTTCAGGCACTTCACCGCGCTTCAATTCAATCACAACGCGCATACCGGATTTATCTGATTCATCACGCAAATCAGAAATACCCTCAACTTTTTTCTCATTCACCAACTCAGCAATACGCTCGAGCAGGTTCTTTTTATTCACCTGGTATGGCAACTCATCAACGATGATGGCTTGACGCGCGCCCTTATCCAAATCCTCAAAGTGAGTCTTGGCACGCATCACCACACGGCCACGACCAGTGCGATAGCCCTCGCGGACACCTTGAACGCCATAAATGATGCCGGCGGTCGGGAAATCCGGGGCTGGGATGATCTCAATGAGCTCATCAATCGTGCATTCTGGGTTGTGGAGCACGTGTAAACAGGCTGTAACCACCTCATCCAAGTTATGGGGAGGGATATTGGTTGCCATGCCTACAGCAATGCCAGAACTGCCATTTATGAGCAAATTAGGCACTTTGGCAGGCAGAATCAGGGGTTCTTTCTCGCTACCGTCGTAATTTGGCCCAAAATCGACCGTTTCCTTGTCCAAATCGGCCAAAAGCTCGTGGGCAATCTTCCGGAGGCGTATCTCCGTATACCGCATAGCAGCAGCGTTATCGCCGTCTACGGAGCCAAAGTTGCCCTGCCCGTCAACCAGCATATAGCGCAGGGAGAAGTCCTGGGCCATCCGAACGATCGTGTCATACACCGCAGAATCACCGTGCGGATGGTATTTACCGATTACATCGCCAACTATACGGGCAGATTTTTTGTAAGCTCGGTTCCAATCGTTGTTTAATTCATACATTGCGAATAAGACCCGGCGGTGAACCGGTTTGAGGCCATCACGTACGTCTGGCAGGGCTCTGCCGACAATGACGCTCATTGCGTAGTCCAAATAGGACCGCCGCATTTCGTCTTCGAGGGATATTGGTAGTGTTTCTTTAGCGGCTTGTTCCATCTAGAAATAATATCATTTTGATGACAGGTAGGCCCTATGCTAAGATTCTGTCAGTTTGTACGAAATTGAGATGTGTCGCTTTGCAGTCTTTTGCATCAAGGTAGGGCGAATTACATTTAAGTTTGACTTTAATTAAAAAAGAGATTTTTGAGGACTAAAAATGAACAAAACCCTAAGAGTGTTGCTCGCTTCTGTTATTACTGTTTCTGCTTCTGCAGCAATGGCTTCTGATAACTGGCAAAACGGCGATGGCGCCCTAAACTGGAAAAACGGCGACGGCACATTGTGCTGGCGTGACAACAGCTGGACACCTGCAACTGCAGCTAAAGGTTGCGATGGCGCATTGACTGCTGCTCCTGCAGCTTCTGGTGTTAGCCAAAGCAAGATCACTTTACAAGCTGACACACTTTATGACTTCAACAAGTCTGACTTGAAACCAGAAGGTAAAGCTACTTTGGACAAGATCGCTGCTGATTTGAGCAAGATCAAGTTAGAAGTAATCATCGCTGTTGGTAATACTGACAGCGTTGGTACAGATGCATACAACATGGCCCTCGGTCAG
>Ga0214172_1000886_pt1 | contig 10614 bp, 6 predicted proteins | sample TroBogEpilimnion_29_FD_153010 | JGI IMG/M metagenome (GOLD analysis project Ga0214172, IMG submission 153010) | Freshwater microbial communities from Trout Bog Lake, WI - 12JUL2007 epilimnion | ecosystem: Environmental > Aquatic > Freshwater > Lake > Epilimnion/Euphotic zone | place: Trout Bog...
GGGGGGGGGGGGGGGGGATTACGGTTCGGTTCTTGCTAGCTTGCTAATTATTAACTATTAACGGGTTGGGGTGAATATAGGATAAATTATAATGGCTAAATCAATGGTAAGGCATCCGGTCGTCCATCCAGATGTAGTCAGCACTGTAGGAGGTGTTGATCTGATAGCCGGCATAGGGTCCAGCGGCGGGATTCACTGCCAACACGGTTTTCGGACTGACCCACTTATGGATTTCCGAATGTCCATCACAGAAGGAAAAGCTGCCCGCCGAGTTGTGATAGCTCGCCGGGAGATTGTTCCATTTTTGCGCAGTGTCCGCGCAACCCGGATCCAAACGAAAGCTGCCGTCATCGAGGGAATTACCCTGCTCATCCAGAATCAGAATGGTCATTGCCGGGCCCTGTGTGCCCAGACCCGTCGCCTTAAGCGCTTTAAAATAGGTGCGTCCGGGAACATTGTTATTCATATTCGCCGCCCCGTTGAGGTAGGCGTTCATGGAAACGCTCCGAACGCGCGTGCCGTTGGCGGCCGGCACCTGGTCGCCGGGGCACTTGTACACCCCCGGACTCTTGATGTACGGGGAAAAGGCGGCCGAGTCATCGATCAAAACCTGAGTGTTGGTATTGACCGGTGAGTTTGCATAATCCAAATACCCATTCGTCACCCAGCTGCTCGCGCTGACGATTAAATCATTATTGTCCCCGTTGAACAGCATCCACCCCAACGCCAACTGCTTGGTGTTGTTCAGGCAGGAGATGCCCTGCGCCTTGGCCTTGGCCTTGCTCAAGGCCGGGAGCAGCATCGCCGCCAGGATGGCGATGATGGCGATGACCACGAGCAATTCTATGAGGGTAAAGCCACGCCGGGGCAGAGAATAATTCGAAGGATTAGTTTGCTTGCACATACGTTTACAATTTGGTGATGACTGACACTAGCACAGGCACTTCATTTAAGGTAATGTAAATACAGATAATTGATTTGCGAATATTGCCATGACTGAAATCAGTATTTACAACCGTCGACGGCCCCTCAAACTGTGGGCCTATCCGCTTGCGTGTGAAAACAACCTCGTCCAACTGGACCCCTTTTGCCACTTTTTTTTTAATCGTGGCGCTGGTGACCGCCGCCGCGCGGGCGGCGGATTACTGGGTCGCCCCCGGCGGCAATGACCACAGCGACGGCTCGCAGGATCATCCCATGGCCACGCCGTCCGGGGCGCTCGAGACAATCCAACGCCGCGTTCATCCGGGCCCTGCAGAACCGGCCCGGATCTGGTTGCGCGACGGGGTCTATCCGCTCACCCGGCCGCTGCGCTGGCCACTCCAGCCGGGTGCGGAAGTCCCGGCCGTGACAATCGGCGCCGCACCCGGGGAACATCCGGTGTTGAGCGGCGGGGTGCGGATCACGGGCTGGCATCGGCCTTGGGCAGCCGTGCCCGGAATTCCGGCCGCCGCGGGCGGGAATCTCTGGGTGGCGGAGGTCCCCACCGTCGACGGACACGTGCTGCCATTCCGTCAACTATGGGTGAATGACCGGAAGGCGGTCCGTGCCCGCGCGCCGAATGGGGAGGCCCTGGCGCGGCTGGTGGCCTGGGACAAAATCCAGCACGTGGCGACCGTGCCGGCGACGGCACTGGCGGGCGGCAAAGATCCGCGCGGGCTGGAAATGGTGGTGGATCAGGTCTGGGAAATTGCGATTTTACGGGTGGAAACCCTCCGCTTTCAGGGCACGAACGCGCTCCTCACCTTCCAGCAGCCGGAAAGCCGGCTGGAATTCCAACATCCGTGGCCGCCGGTGATCGTCACCACGAATTATCACGCGCCGTTTTATCTGGCGAATGCGATTCAGTTTCTGGATGAACCCGGCGAATGGTTTGAAGACGTCGCGGCGGGCAAGCTCTATTACTGGCCGCGGGCCGGTGAAGATCTGACCCGCGCCTCCGTGATGGCGCCCGCCCTGGAAACGCTGCTGCAGATCGAAGGCACGCCGGAGCAGCCGGTCGCCCGGGTGGAATTCCAGGGGATTACATTTGCCCACACCACCTGGCTGCGCCCTGCCGGACAAGGCCACGTGCCCCTGCAGGCCGGCATGTTCCTGCTCGACGCCAAAAAGCTGTCCCCCAAAGGCACCCCCTATCATCCCGGTCTTGATAATGTGGCGTGGATCGGCCGCCCGCCCGCCGCCGTATCGGTCAAGAACGCCCATCACCTCACCTTTGAACATTGCACTTTTGAACATCTGGCGGCGGCGGGCGTGGATTTTCAAGGGGGGACGCAGGACGATTGGATTCAGGGCTGCCGCTTCCGCGACCTGGGGGGCAATGGCATTCAGATGGGGCTTTTTTCGGCCACAAACGTTGAAACCCACACCCCCTGCCCGCCGTCTGCTGAGCGTGAACTCTGCGTGCGCGAACACATCTCCAACAACGTCGTGAGCGATTGCGGCAATGAAGACTGGGGCTGCGTCGGCATCGGCGTGGGCTATGCCCGCGAGGTGACGATTGCCCACAATGAGGTGTTCGACCTGCCGTACACGGGCATCAGCGTCGGCTGGGGCTGGACGAAACAGACCAATGCACTCCGCGACAATGCGATTCTGGCGAATCATGTCCATCACATCGGCCAGCGGCTGGGCGATCTCGGCGGCATTTACACGTTATCGGCGCAACCCGGTACGGTCATTGCCGAAAATTCCATTGAGGACCTCGCGCCGAGCCCGTATGTGCCCGACCCGGAACATTGGTTTTATCTATATCTGGACGAAGGCTCGTCCGGCATCACGGTGCGCGACAACTGGTGTCCCGCGGAAAAGTTTTTAAAGAATGCCAATGGCCCCGGCAACGTCTGGATGAACAATGGCCCGCAGGTCTCCGAAAAAGTGAAAACCGCAGCCGGGCTGGAACCGGCCTATCAGACGCTCCTCAAACAAAATTAATCAACGATATCATGACCAAAACGACACAATGCACTTGGCTGACCCTGCTGGCACTCACGCTTTCCGCGCACGCCGCGCTGACGCCGGTGGCACTGCGCTGCGATTACGCCGTGAATCCGCTGGGGGTGGACTCGCCCAGTCCGCGCCTGTTCTGGAAGCTGGCCGGCAGCAGCCAGAAACAGACCGCGTATCAAATCCTGGCGGCCTCGTCCGCATCGCTCCTGGCGCAGGACCGGGGCGATCTGTGGGACAGCGGCAAGGTGAGTTCCGAGGACACCCTGCAGATTAATTACGCCGGCAGCCCCTTACTCACGGCGGAGCCGGTGTTCTGGAAGGTGCGGGTGTGGGATGAACAGGGATCCGTTTCCGCGTGGAGCCCCGCCGCGACGTGGACGATGGGCGTGCTGGCGGCAGCCGATTGGAAAGCCCGGTGGATCGGTGCGGCGGACACGAATATTCCCTCCCTGATCCTGCGCCGCGAACTGGTCGTGAAACCCGGACTGCGCCGCGCGCTCATCCATATTTGCGGCCTGGGCGAGTATGAACTGACGCTCAACGGCAAAAAAGTTGGCGGGGATTTCCTGTCACCGGGCTGGACGAAATACGATCAGACCTGCCTTTACGATACGCACGACATCACGGCGGATTTGAAGCGCGGCCAGAATGCGGTGGGCGTTGAGCTGGGCAACGGGATGTATCAAGTGCTGGGCGGCGGGCGTTTCACCAAGTTCAAAGGTTCCTTCGGTCCGCAGAAGGTCATCGCCCAACTCCGGCTCGAATATGCGGATGGCACGGTGGAGACAGTCGTCACGGACGATCAGTGGCGGGTGGCGCCCGGGCCGATCACCTTCAATTCGATCTATGGCGGGGAAGATTTTGACGCGCGCCGGGTGCAACCCGGCTGGGACACCATCCATTTTGACGATTCGAAATGGGCGCCGGCGGTGATCGTCAGCGGGCCGGGCGGCACCCTGCGCGGACTGTCCGGGGCGGCGCCGGCGATCCGCCTCTATGAACTCCACACCCCGGTGGCCACGCACACGCTCACCAACGGCGACCTGGTGTTTGACCTGGGCCAGAATGCGGCGCATGTCCCTAAAATAAGCGTGCGGGGCCCGGCGGGCAGTCAAATCCGACTCTGGCCCGCAGAATTGACCAATACCGACGGCACGGTGAGTCAGAGTTCCATGGGCGCGGGACATCGCGGCGACCTATGGTGCGAGTACACCAAAGCCACCGATGCGGTGGAGACGTGGTCGCCGAAATTCTTTTATGTGGGCTGCCGGTATATTCAGGTGCATTTCACACCGGCCACGCCCGCCGGGAAGCTGCCGCAACTCAAAGCCCTCGGCGGCAGCGTGATTCATTCCGCCTCCGCACCGGTCGGGACCTTTAAATGTTCCAATACACTGTTCAACCGCACCTTCACGCTGGTCCGCTGGGCGCAGCAAAACAACATGGTGAGCCTGCTGACGGACTGCCCCCACCGCGAACGGCTGGGCTGGCTGGAAGAGGATCATTTGAACGGCCCCGCCTTGCGGTACGATTTTGACCTGGCGCAACTGTTCACCAAGACCCTCAACGACATCGCCGATTCCCAACTGGCCAACGGCCTGGTGCCAACAACCGCGCCGGAGTACACCATCTTCCGGAGCAAAGGCGACACGAACCGGCTGCGGAATGATTTTGGCGATTCGCCGGAATGGGCCGCAACCTTTTTGCTGGTGCCCTGGCAACAATACGAATTTGACGGCGATCTGAATCTGTTCCGCCTCCATTACGCGGCGATGAAACGCTATGTGGCCTACCTCGGCAGCCGGGCGGAAAATCACATTGTCAATTACGGCCTCGGCGACTGGTACGATGTCGGCCCGAAAAAGCCGGGCGTCTCGCAGCTCACCCCCATCGCCCTGACGGCCACGGCATTTTATTATCAGGATGTGGACATCCTGGCGCACGTGGCCGCGCGGCTGGGCCAGGCGGAGGACGCCCAACACTTTTCCGAACTTGCGGAAGCGATTCGGGCCGCGTTCAACGACCGGTTTTACGACGCGACGCATCAGTGTTATGCGACCGATTCGCAATGCGCCAACGCGATTCCGCTGGTCATGGGCCTATGCGAAACAAACCACCGCGCCGCCGTGCTGGAGGCCATCGTGCGCGACGTGCGCGCCCGGGGCAACGCCCTGACGGCGGGCGACGTCGGCTACCGCTATCTGCTCCGCGCGCTGGCGGACGGCGGCCGCAGCGACGTGATTTTCGACATCAACAACCAGTCCGACAAGCCCGGCTATGGCATGCAACTGGCGAAAGGCAAAACCAGTTTGACCGAGGCGTGGGACGGCGGCTCGTCCCAGGACCATTTCATGCTCGGCCAGATCCAGGAATGGTTTTATCACGATCTCGCGGGCATTCAAAATGCGCCGGGCAGTGCGGGCTTTAAAGAAATCATCATCGCCCCGCAACCCGTGGGCGACGTGACGTGGGTGCAGGCCGGCTACCATTCCATCCGCGGCGACATCGTCAGCAACTGGAAACGCCACGGCGACCAATTCACTCTGCGAGTGACGATACCGGCCAACACCACCGCGACGGTTTTTGTGCCGGCGACGGCGGCGGAAACCGTGACCGTCAATGGCAAGCCGGCGGCCAGCGGCCGCGGCGTGCGATGCCTGCGATTTGAAAATCACCGGGCGGTTTTCGCAATCGAACCGGGTGAATACGAATTCAAAGCGCCCTAAGCGCGGGCGGGCTGCGACCATCCCTGCTCAGCAAGTTTGAAAAAGGCGAGCGGTTAAAAAGGCTCAGCAGCGGAGCCCCCCCCGAGCGTGGGAATATTCCAGCCTCCGGAAACAGGCCCGCCATGCCGCGGCAGCGTTAAAAAAAGCCAGCGGTTAAAAAGATTTAACCGCTGGCCCCTTGCCCGTTGCGGCGCCCGGGAACGGGCGCGCTCCGCAGTTCAAATTGGATCCCCTAAAAAATCACTTCGCCACAGGGCTATTGGTGTTGGGGTTCCGGGCGATCCATTCTTGAAACGCTTTGGCGGTGTCATGGCCCTGCGCGTCGAGGTAGACATTGATCTGACCTTTATATTTCTGGAAGATGGCCGATTTTTCCGGCGCGTTGCCGCCGTCCATCGCCTCTTCGCGCGCCGCCTTGAGCAGTTCCAGAACCCTGGCCTTCTCCGTGTCCGTCAGGCCCGAAACAATGGCGCAATAGGCGTCGTAGGTCACCTTGACCTTGTTAAAGGTCATCAAATCCTTGACCTGCTCGACTTGCGCCGGCGTGAGGCTGGTGGCGAGCCGGGTGAGAAACTGGTCATGCAGCGGTTGGGATTGGCTTGCCAGTTGAGCGGCACGGTTCGCATAATTCACTTCCTTGCCATCCACCTTGAGGCGGGTGTCAATGGCCGCGTCGCGCACGCGCAAGTCGTGATACTGCGCCACGATGAGATCATGCACCGCATTCGAGATAGAAACGTCTGACAGATTCAACAACTTGAGGATACCCATCGTCCGGTGTTCGATGGTAATGGCATAGACGGCCTCTTTTTCCGCCTCGGTGGCGGCGGGCGTGCTCAGTTGCGCGGAAGCTGTCCGGGTGAAGCCGGTGACGGCGATGAGAATGGCGGAAGCCATCAGGAGGGTTTTTTTCATAGTTTTAAGAGTTTACCATGGTTTGTGTTTGTCTTCAATTATTGCCACCCGTTACGGCAATGGCCCAAAATAAAATTCCACCTCGCCGGAGGATTCGCCGTGCGCCACGTTCGGCTGGCCCTGCGGGCCGCTGAAACACGCCTCCTTGAATTTGCTGCCGATGGGGGAAATGGCATCCAGAAAACCCAGGCCGCAGCTCGGCACGGGCGCGAACGCCTTGCCGACCAGATTGGTCGGCGCAAATTCCGGCGTCAGCACCTGCATGAACGGCACCGCGCTGCGGTTGACGACCGTGATTTTCCCTTCCAGAGTGTCGAGCTGCAGCCAGCGCACGCCGGCAAAAAATCCTTTGAATTCCGGATAAACCCAGTCGCGGAACCCGGTGAGCGTGTTGTTGTAATCATTTTCCCAAACGCCCAGCGTCACGCCGCGCAGGCGATTTTTCCAGACCCGCGACGGGCCGTCGCCCAGCCAGCGCTTGTGCCGCACCGCCGACTCTGGATAATCAAACAGGACGCCGCTGAAATCGTTCGTGCCCCCAGCGGAATAGGTGTAATGACAATTGATCCACCCGTTGCCGCAGACACGCCACGAAACGGATTTCAACGCGCCGTCAAATTGGGCGGAGACAATGGCATCGGGGCCGTCCTCGTCACAATGCATTTCGCGCACCGTTGCCCTGCCGACCGCCGGGCGCGGCCCGTTGGTCAGCGAGAAGGTTTGAGCGCCGCGCTGGATCCCGACGAGCAAGCCGGTCTGCCGACTGAAGGTGGCGGTCAACGCCCCGGCCGTGACAGTGAGGTTCCCGTGCGCTTCCGCCGGAATGGCGTGAGATTCGGCCGGCTCGCTAAAATAATTCCAGAGGCGCGGGGCCACCCAGCGGAGGGGCGTGACGGCAGTCCAGAGTTCGCGCCCGCTGGGATCCTCCACGCGCACCGCCAGCGCGTCCGCCGGGTGCCGCAGCAATCCCCCGTCCAGTTTGAGGGTGCCCACGCCTCCGGGCGAAATCGACGGCGAGGTGAATACCCCCTGACCCGCCACCGTGTAGCCCCGGTCGCTGGATTCGCCCGGCAGGTCAAAATTCCGGTACTCCCAGGAGAATTGGCACTCCTTGGTGTCGGTGAAGTTAAAATGATTTTCCACCGTCCATTCGCCCGGAGTGACAGACGTGATTTGAACCGGCGACCAGATATCCTTGATGGCAAAATAGCTGCCTTCCCGCTCCCGATACGGACCCACGATGCCATCGGGCGCCTGATTACCCGCCACGTCCATCTCCCCGGTGTCGGGACGTTTGAGGCCATCGTCCAAGAGCGCCCAGATAAAGCCGCCCGCGCACCGGGGGTAGCTCATCATCATGCGCCAGTAATCCTCCAACCCCGCGCCGGCGCCGCCATCGTAAAGGCCGTGCATGAATTCCGTGGGGAGGTAAATATATTTCGCCGGGTCGTTGGTGTCGACGAGCTCCTGATTTTTTGAAAAATAAACCTTCTGGCCGGCGGCGGCGACTTCGGCCTTGTCGTAGGCCAGATAGTGCGCGGTGTTCAGGCCGCTAAAGGTCGCCCAGGGATGCAGCACGGGCCGCTGCTGCGGATCCTGTTCACCGAAAAGGTGGTCGAGGTTCGTATTGAATCCGCCTTCATTCCCGTTGTCCCAAAAGAGAATGCACGGATGGTTCACATCGCGCGCGACCATTTCGCGGACGAGTTTCGGCCCGACTTCATTGTCGTAAAAGTGATGCCAGCCGCCGAGTTCATCCAGCACGTAAAGGCCCTGCTCATCGCATAAGTCCAAAAACTGTTCGTCGGGGGGATAATGCGACATGCGGACGGCATTGATATTGGCATCCTTCATCGTATTGATGTCCAGCCATTGCACCGCCTGGCTCAATGTGCGGCCCGAATCCGGCCAGAAGGAATGGCGGTTCACGCCTTTCAAAATTATTTTGGCGCCATTGACATAAAGGCCGTCGCCCGCGCGCACTTCCAGGGTGCGAAAGCCGAAGCGCTGCCGGACCTGGTGAATGACATTACCGGCCTGTTTCAGGCAGATGTGAACGCGGTAGAGCGCGGGGGTTTCCGCTGTCCAAAGCCGGGGTGACGGGATTCGGGTTTGGAGCGTCACTTTTTCACTGGCAATTTTTTGATTAAAAACCGGACCGACCTTCTGGCCCTCCAGCGTTTCGATTTGCGCTTCAACCTCATCCGCATGGGTCACGCCGTCCAAATAAACCTCGGCGGAGAACTCACCGTTCGCGCGGGCATTCACGGCCACCTGCCGGATGAATTGGGGCGGCACGGCTTCGAGGGTGACCGGTCGGTAAATGCCGCCAAACACCCAATAATCAGCATTGCGTTCGGCCCCGTTGACGGACTTGTTGGCCGAATGTTTGGCCACGGTGACCTCCAGCAGGTTGGTGGCGCCGCAGTGCACCAGTGAAGTCACTTCGTATTTGAAACGATAAAAGCCGCCCTGGTGAATCGGCCCGGCGGACTGGCCGTTGACCTTCGCGTCGGTGTCGGTCATCACCCCGTCAAATACGAGAAAAATGCGTTGGCCGGACCAGGCGGTCGGCACCACAAAATCATGGGCATAGAGCCCTTTTTCAGCCCAGGCATTGGTCGCGTCCTTTTGATAATGCACCGTGCCAAAACCTTTGACATCCCATTGCGACGGCACCGGCAGATTGGTCCAATATCCGGACTGGGCGCCGCTGGTGCAGAGAAAGCGCCACGGCACCCCGTCATCTTTGCCATGACCGGAGAGAAACTGAATGGCCGTGTCCTGCGCCATCAGGCCGCAGGCCGTCAGAATTAAAAGGGCACTGGCGAGAAGGCGTTTATTCATGGCGACGATTTCACCCTTTCAAATGCTGGCGGAATTCCGTCGGGGTCATGCCGGTGTGATGCCGGAAGAAATGGCTAAAATAAAATTCGCTGGAAAAATTGAGCTGACCGGAAACGTCCTTGATGGACAGCCGCTTGTCGGCGAGCAGCAGTCGCGCCTGATCGAGACGGGCGCGCTGGATGTGCTGGTGCAGGGTGCCCTGCCCGTAGGTGTGAAACAGCGCCCGCAGGCCGGAATAACTGATTTTGGCGACCGTTGCCAGCTCGACCGCCTTCCAGTCGCGGGCCGGATTGGCGGAGATGGCATTGAGCACGCGCACGACGGGCAGCGGCAGTTCCGCCTGTGGCGACGTGAGGAGATCGCGCGACATGAGCAGTTTGCCAAGCAGGTGCGTGATGGCCAAGTGCACCTGCCATTCCCAGCCCACCGGCTTGCGGCGCACGAGCCGGAGCAGTTCCTTTTGGGTCTGGGCCGCAAATCGCAGGTCGTCGAGGGTGAATTCCGCATTCTCGCGATCGCGAATTTCTTCGTGCCAGAATTCCAATCCCGGTCCGCCAAAACGAAACCCGGCGATCGCCAGATGCCGGCCGGCTTGCGGGATGTAAGTGCGCGGGGAATTCATGTCCACCAGCCAGACCTCGCTCCCGCGCCGGAGTCGAAAACGACGGGAGCGGTATTCCAGTTCGCCCTCGCCGGATTGCACCCAGAACAGATGCGCGCCCGGCTTTTCAAACCGCTCATGGTGGTCAACCTGGACCACCCGCCGCACACCGATCGAAAACACATGCCACAACAGCCGGCGCGCGATCGGCGACGGATCCACGAAAATCAAACTCTCAGTCTTGGGGGAAACTTCGGGCATGGCTTCTGGATCAATTTATAAAATCACGGCTCTTGTGTCCACTGTTCCGGCCAGGAATATGACCCCGGTTTGATGGTCAGCCATTGGGCTCTGCTGCCGGCCACGGCGAGGGTGGCCACGCCGGGCGCCCATTCGCGGCGGACTTCCAGCCGCGGCCAGTTCATCCGGCGCACCAGCTCCGCTGACGTTGCGCCGCCCTCCGCAAAAATATTTTCCACGGGCACCCGGCGCAAGACCCGCTCGGCGATGTCCACGAGATGATCAGCCAACCGTCTCGCGGCGGGCACGCTCTGGACCGGCGGCAGGTCCACGCAT
>Ga0214172_1000893_pt1 | contig 10472 bp, 8 predicted proteins | sample TroBogEpilimnion_29_FD_153010 | JGI IMG/M metagenome (GOLD analysis project Ga0214172, IMG submission 153010) | Freshwater microbial communities from Trout Bog Lake, WI - 12JUL2007 epilimnion | ecosystem: Environmental > Aquatic > Freshwater > Lake > Epilimnion/Euphotic zone | place: Trout Bog...
TACCTACATTATCATTTATTAATAAATTTCAAAGAAATTTATAGATTTTGTGCTAGTATGTAGATAATTAAGAAATGTTATTAACTCTAGTGTCGTAATATATATATTATATATTTCTTTATACTATTTTATTATATCGATCATTACTTATTATTTCTGTAATAATGTCTTCGGGTTTAATTTGCATATTATTTAATAAATATTTTAGAATATCTTTATTATATCCATTTATATAAATAATTTTTAAATCCATAAATTCTATCGGTAATAATATTTGTGTATTCTTACATGTATTCCAAAAAATTATTTCTGGTCTATAATTTATTTTTGAATATAATATATTTATTTTTTCTATTTGATTTTCATCTAATAATTCTTGAATATTATGATCTGTTAATATATATATTCTTTTTGCTATACAATTATCATCATTTACATTATCTATAAAATTTGATATATAATCGAAAATATTCTCATATACTTTAACAATTTCTATTTTTTTTGATTTATTCTTTTTTATATAATTTACTTTATCATATAATGTTTTTATGTTTTCTAAATATAAAAAATTATTATTATTAATTATTGTATTTTTAAACGGTTCTTTAGTTATTGACGAAATTAATATTGATAATATTACTGCTATTTCATTATTTTTTGTTAAATTATATACTAAAGAATTAGATAAACTTGATTTTTTTATTATTTTATCATTTAATAATAATTTCCATTGTTGTTCTATCAATTCATCTTTTACTGAGTCATCTCTCATATAATAACTAACTGCTTCTGATAATGATAAATTATTAATAATATCTTCATAATATATTTTATTTAAATAATTATTAGTCTTAATATTTTCAACACCTAATTTTATATTCTCTCTATTAAAATACTTTTTAAATTTAATTTGAGCATTATATGGTATATTATTAATTAATTCTGGTGTTTTATTACACATATTTTTTTCTAATATATTTAATTGATCTCTTAATGGTGTTATATATTTTTTCCGTAGCTTCATAAAATAATAAGTATTTATTTTACATACTTTAAATACTGAAATACATATACTCTCATAAATATTCATTTTTTTATTTAAATGTTTACCTTCTGATGGTATCCATTTTGCTAACATACTTATTTTATCATAATCTTGTTTTATCATATTATTATAATCATGAACTAATTGTTTACTAATAATATCAATAATTTTAAGATATGTATCTTTAAAATCTTCAAAATAATAATTTGAAAACATCTCATTTATTATTTCAAAAATATCTTTATAACATCCATATATTGGTATATTTATTAAATTATTTATTAAATATTCAGGATAATATACTCCTATATATGCAAATGCTTTTATAAAATTTCTTTTATTACCTTTACCCATTCTACAATCGCGATTATTAAATAATATTTTTATTGTTATTTTTATATCATTTTTTAAAGCACTATCTAATACTGTAATAAAATCATTATTTTTATAACTAGCTCTGTTTAATTTATAATATAAATTTTCTATTGGTGTTAGTAAATATGACGGTCTATAATATAATTGGTTCACTAGTATAGGTATAATATCTATATACTCATACATTGTTAAAAAATTAGTAACCATATTAAATAATATAAATAATATTCCTTTAGACCTTTCTACGCTCCTGGTCCCTGTGCACCCACTAATACTACTAAATATGGATTAATATATAATTTATTATAACCTTTTATCCTCATATTATTATGTAGTATCACATGTTCACATATATAATTATTATCTAAAGGTGTATATCTAATTTCTTTATCTTTTGTAAATATACTCATTCTATATATACCTATACCTGCAAATGCAGAATTCACTGGTATTAAATCCTTATCTTTTAAATTTGATAATTTATAAGCAACCTTGAATGCATCCGTCATTTTTCCATTATAATAATCTGTATTATAATCTACATACGCTAATGAATCATAATATATAGGTTTTGATACTGTTAATAATGTAGATGTTAAACCATATGCAAATAATCCATCCCAATCTTTATTAATACCAAAAGAATGAGCAAAACCATCTATCATCCATGGTCCTTTAATATCTAAATCGAACATAATAATATAATCATAATCATGATAATATGCAAGAATATAATTTAATAATCTATTTCTATATTCTGACATAGTTTTCATTCTATTTTTAGATAAGGGGCCATTATATATTGCTCTTTTTCTCTTTAATTTACAATCAATATCTTCATCACATGGTACTAAATAAACTTTTGAATTCATTTTACTCCATTCTTTTAATAAAAATCTAGTATTATCTGTTGAATCATTTTCAAATATTACCATACTATAATCTTTAAATTTACTTCCAGTATATTCAACTCTTTTAATCAAGTTATCTACTTTACTACTAATATTATAACACAAACCACAAAAAACTACTCTAGATTCTGACATTTTTTTATATCCTCTATCTATAATTTGATTATAACTATAACAATTTGATACAGTTTTACAATCAAATTTATCATTTGGAAATTTATTAATATCTTTAAACCAATCTGGATGTAATATTTCTAAAATTGTATAATTTCTATCAATTATTAATAATAATATTATTACTATTATTGTTAATGTTATATATTTAATATTTGTTTTATTTATTATCATTATATTATTTAATTACATTTTTATTTTTTATCGAGTATTACTAAATAATATAAATAAATAAATAGCCATTACAATACTTACGATATATCCTGGAGTACAAAAAATATTAGATATTGTATTAATTTTCTTTATTTTTTTTACTTGATTATTATATTCTATTATTCCATTTTGGTTTGTAGGATTTTTTAATCTATTTCTTAATATAATATAATATATCCTCAATAATATACCAATTATTGTAAAAATTAAATATAATATACAAATAATTACTATTTTTTTATTAGTAGTATTATATTCTTGAATATAATAAACAGATCCTCCTAATGAAATAAAAAGTGATATAAAAAGTAACATAAAAAAAATAAATTCATTTGCAGCTATTTTTGCACTATAATAAGTATCAATTGTATTATAAGATGACATATATAAATAAATATATATATTTTTTTACATAAAAACTATAGTTCTACTTTGATAGTTATTTCTTAATATTTGTTTATGATCTTCGTCTATATAATTCCATAACATTTTTAATATTTTTAATGTTTTATTTTCTGCTAAAAACTTTACTCCAGAATCACTTATATTATTACTAGACAAATCTAATGTCGTTAATGTTTTATTAGATGCTAAATGATAAATTCCTTTTGTATTTATATTATTCCATGCTAAATTCAATTTAATTAATGTAGTATTCATAGATAATATATGTGCTCCTTTATCACAAATATAATTACCACTCAAATTTAATGAAGTAATTGTTTTATTAGATGCTAAATAACAAGCACCTTCTGTTCCTATTTCATTACTAGTTAAATTTAATGATTTAATTGTGTTATTTCTAGCTAAATATCTAGCACCTTCTTTATCAATATTATTAGAAGCTAGATCTAATTTAGTTATTGTGGTATTATTTTCAAAATATTTTACATCTGTAAATGATATATTATTATAACTTAAATTCAAATCAGTTATTGTTTCATTTAATGCTAAATATTTTATTCCGTCTTCACTTATAAAATTATTACTTAAATCTAAAGTAATAATTTTTTTATTTTCAGCCAAGTACTTTGCTCCTTCAGAATCTATTCTATTGTTTCCTAAATTTAAATTAGTTAATGTAATATTTTTAGCTAAATACTTTACACATTCTGAATTTATTCTATTATTATTTAGATATAATGTACTTAATGTATTGTTATTAATTAAATGTTTTAGTCCTTCTGAACCCACATTATTAAAATTAACATCTACTAGTTCTAATGTAGTATTTGCCGCTAAATATTTCATACCTTCATTCCCAATTCTGTTATAACTCAAGTATAATTTTTTTATTTTTGTATTCAATGCTAAATATTTACAACCAGTATTACCTAGTATATTAAAATTTAAATTTAATGATGTTAATGTTTCATTTTCTATAAAAAATCTACAACTTTCAGAACATATACAATTACTTGCTAAATTTAATGTCGTCAATGTTTTATTTTTTGCTAAATATTTTATATCAATCGGTTTTATTTTACTATTATTTATAATTAATGTTGTTAATGTATTAAAATTACTAATTTTAATAAATTTTTTTTTAACAATAATTATCTTAATAGTTCTATTTACCAAATTATAAAATTGTTTATTTACCCTTACATATCTTAATAATTCTTTACTTGTTGATATTTTAGATAATATTAATATTATTAAATCATCCGGTAAATCTAATAAATGTAGCATTTTAATATTTATTTTTATAAGTATATAGGTTTTATTTTCAATTTTTTTGATCGAGAAGAATTGCCCACTGTATCGGTCAATTTTTTTTTATCTTTAGTCAAATTTGTTTTTACTAGAAATACTTGGAGCAGGAGGTGTGATTGGTTGAGATTCTATTAGTGGTATTTTGGTTGAAATAAAAATATTACATCTAGACCGACATACTGATGGATTTGTGTATTCATCTCTAAATGATATATTTATATTACTAATATCTTTATTAAAATTTATTTCGTAATTATTAAATGGATATCTGTTTCTATAACATGATAATATATTATTATTTAGAGGATAATCTTTAGATGTAAGAATAGTAATATGTTCAATAGGTGCTCGATATTGAGGTATACTAATAGTAACTAGTTGTTTAATATCATCATAAAAATCTCTATAGTTTCTTTCTGCTCCTTTTTTTGCTTGATTTGTGTCAACAAAAAAATCTTTATAGTCTGATATTAGTTTAAATTCTTCTCCTTCTACTTCCCTAACGTTTTTCCAAGTAAAAATATTATTACTCATTTTACCATAATTTTCTGTACCTAATAATTGTATTATTTTACTATACACAATTTTTCTAAATTCTTCAATTTTATAATTATTAACTGGTTGTAATTCTAATACTATATAATTATAATTTTCAGTTCCTTTTAACTTGTAATCTATAATTTTTATTTTTGCATTTGATAAATATTCTAAATAAGCTTTTGTTATTGTACTTTGTAAATCTGGAACAAATTCTCTTTTATTATCTGTAAATAATTTCCATCCATCCTTATTTGAATCACTTAAATTAATAGAAAAGGACATTAATGTAATATGTAATTTACCAATTGATTTTCTAACAATTTCTCTGCGCATTTTTATAATATCAGAGTATAATTTACTATTTTCATCAATTTCTGCCATAATATATACTGTTCTAAAACCAGTTCTAAATCTCTTACCACCAGTTAATGACTTTAATTCTAAATATTTACTTTTATATTTTTCATATTTATATTTGAATATATCATTTTCCATTATTTATAAAGTAGATTTAATATCTTGTTTTTGAATTATAATTTTCTCCAAATTTCATTTCAAAATCTTTTATTAATCTATCTAGTTCTAAATCAAAAAATGTAAAAGTACCAATTATTTGTCCACTAGTTTCACTTTTAATTTTTTGGTATTCTTTTATTAATATTGCTGCTGATTTTATTTTATCTGGTAATTCTGCATATGATTGTAATTTGGCATTATTTTTTGAACGATTAGTATTTCCGTAATCATCATCATAATCGAATCCATTTGCATATTTCATATTTGGTAATCTATAAGTTATTGGTGTCAATTTATATGGATTTATCGAACTCTGTAATGAATAGGGGAATTCTCTCTTTGGACAATGTACTGCTCTATGATCTGATGGATAATCACCACAATATCCGCAATAATGAGCTTTATTTATTTTACAGTTAGTGGCTCTACATCCGTATACATTGCAGTAATTAACTACATTAGGACAACAAGCTGGATCTGAACATACTAATGGTAGTCTTGATGGAGTTTGTAATGCTTGTATAAATGGTGGTATAGGTGTTGAAGGTCCAGCAAATGGTAATTTAGATGCAGCAAATGGTGGTCTAGATGTTGAAAGTCTTGTATTTTTGTTTATATCATGTCTTTGTGCATTTTTTTTATTTAAACTATATGAAATTATTAAATTATCTATATTATTAAAATCTATAATTATACCTAATAACGATCTGATAAATTTATCAAATAATTGTAAAAATTTAGATTCATCCAATATTCCCCTTATATATATAGTATTCCATATAGATGTATTATTATGTTCTATATCTCTTTTATTTAATATAGTAATATGTGGTATAAAATTTTCTGTTGCATCTGTATAATATTGAGATACTGCAAATTCAATTTCAGGTAATTTTAATAATTTTTCTTGCGGTTCTTTTAAATCTTCTATACTTTTATTTTTTGAAGCTAATTTATATCTTTCAAGTGGCTTATTTCGTCTATATCCATTCCATTTGGGAACTTTATCACCTTCTCTATCTTCTATTACAGAACCATAGCTACTTCCTAATAATTCAATAATTTTACTTTGTACTGCGTTTTTAAATTTTTTAATATTTGTTACATAATTTGAATTATCTTCTAATTCTATTGCTATACTTTTAATGGATACTCCTACTATTTTGAAACCTTTTATTCTTAATTGTGACTTTCTCATAAAATTATTATAAGCTGATATTATTTCATCCTCTAATTGTTTATTTAAGCTTGATCCATCAATAATTACTCTATTATCAATTTTTATAAAAAAATCCATTAATGTTATATGTATATTTGGATTATGTGGTTTAATACCATATCCTAAAATATCATCCCATATATCTTTTATTTGTTGATTTAATGAATCTATTTTAGCCATAATGTATACTCGATTATATCGACCGGAAGGTAAATCCGGAGGTAAATCAGGAGGTACACCTCCTATTATACATTTCAAATCTAAATATTTTTTTTTATATTTTTCATATTTATATTTGAATATATCATTTTCCATTATATATATATATATATAATATTAATATGAGTAAAGAAATTCAACAAAAAAGCTTAGCTTTTGATATAGATATAGAAAAATTAAAAAAGGAATATAAACATGATCCTTTCAAATTTTATTTAATTTCTCGTATGTATGATTGTAAATTACGTCGTGAAACATTTTGGAATCATTATTCAGTTATGAGATACAGAAGTAATTTAATAAATATTCCTCTCTTATTTCTAACTAGTGCTACTGGATTAACCTCAATATCACAAATAAATAAAAAAAATAATATATTAGTTATTGCTACTACTATACTTGGTGTATCATCTGCTATTTTTTCATCTTTACAAAAATATATGCGATATTCTGAACGTGCAGAACAAGCTAAATACCTTGCAAAAAATTATGGTAGGATAAGTAGAAAGATAGAAGATATAATAGTTTTTTTAGACAGTAACGCATTGTCAATTGATCAACGTCAATTTAATAATTATATTAAAGAAATTCAAAGAGAATTAGAAACATTGATACAAGAAGGTGATGAAATGCCACATCAATTAAGAGATGATCCTAATAAATGGAAAAAATATTTGGAAACACTAAAAGATTCATATATTGAAACTACAGAAATTAATGAAAGTTTTTCAAATGAGTCGAATAAAAATGAAGATTTACAAAGTGTAATAAGTGAAGATACTCCTGATATTTCAAATAATAATTTTACACTTCAATTCTATGATAACTTGGAATAAATATTTGTAGTTTGTTACTAATATATATATTCAAAAAATGAATAACGTAATTGATTTAATAACTTGATAGAATCAAAAATTTTATAATCAATTATTATATTTTTATAAATTATTTTTGTTTTTGTATCAAGAATTAATTTTGTTATTATATCATATTTTATACATTGATTACTATCATTAAATAATTTTATCATAAATTTATACAAGTATTTATCTTTACTTTTACTTAATAAATCTAAAACAGATTTACAATCTATTAATAATTTATTAAATATATCATCATTACTTGTTATATACCAACTGTTGGTAATATCATTTACTTTTGTGTTTTTTATTTTTAGTAAATTATAACCTTGATCTTTTATTATTCTATTTAATAAATCTAAAGTTTTCAAAATTATTTTTTTTACTTCTTTTATTTCTATTTTCTTAGATTTATCTATTAAATTGCAAATAAATTTATGTTTTTCTTCATTCGAATTAAATTTTATAAAATCATTAGATGGTTCCATTATAAATTTAAATCCAAACTTCATATAAAAAGATGTTTTCTTTTCTAATAATTTGATAAATGATAAATCATGTTCTGAATTAAAACATTTTATTGTAGTTCCATCAAATAATAATGATTTTTTAACTCCTAATACTTTATTTATTTTTATAACTAGTTTAATCATATTTGAACCAGATATTTCATCTGTTTTATGTATATTAGAAATATATGAAACATTATCATTTACCATTGTTATTATATTCATAAATAATATCTTGAATGGAAATAAATTATATGATCTATCAGCTACATCATAATATAAAGAAAAACATTTTCTATAAATATCTTTAGATAAAACCACTGGTACTATTATTTTATTATATTTGATTTTAAATTTTTCTCCATATTTTTTAAATAATATTGACAAGTTTTTTTGAACATCATCTGTAAAATTATATTTTAATGATAAATCAAATATTTTCATTATTATATATATTATAATAAATTAAAAATTACCTTCTGCAACTTGATACACCTTAAATCCTAACTTTCGAGCATGATATACTACCTGATTCCTATGGTCCAACATACATATAATATAATGCTTCATACAGATATACCTCCATATTTCCTCTTTAATAACATAGTCTGAACGAGTGTCACCGCGCTTCCTTGTATACAATCCGTCAAACTCAATATCATTCTTGATTAACCAATCTGCGGTCTTGTTGTGACAACAACCATCACGACCTGTACAGATGATTATCTTGTATCCTAATTGTTTTATTTCGGCTACTACCTTCTTGACAGACTCATTTACCAAGTCAAGTCCACCTTTGGACCATTCAAATGAAGTCCTAAGATCTCCCATATGTGCAAGTGTACCATCCATATCCACAACTACCACTGGAGACAAATTATAATCTTGGATAATCTTGTCAACAGTTGATGGATAGATAGTCTCAAAGTTAAATGTCTTCTTTAACTTGCAGAACTTGGTATACTGTTCGGTAATCTTCTGAGCACCTACTGATCGGTCTCTGTTTGCGTCTCGCAAGATAGCAAGTTGTAAATCACATTCAACTACTTCAAATTTGATGATACAATTCTTGTATATATTATGAAATTTCTTAATCGTCAGCATGTTCAAGTTGGTATCATCAACTATGACATTCTTTCCCTCCCTTAAAAATCTCCCAATTTCTGCTTCTTGTTCCATTATTATAAGCTGTTTTCGCCTGTATAATAGCGAAGGATCATTTGCATAATAAGATGAATCATTATGTCCATACATCTTGTGTCGCCAAATATCACGGCTAGTCTTTACAGTATTTGGATTATCTAGTAGCATCTTGTCAACGAGTGTTGTCTTACCAGATCCGGAAATTCCAACCATTACGATAATAACCATTGTCTGTGGTACTTGTTCCGGTACTAATGTTAGAATATACTTATCGACTATCTCTTTGATAATGTCAGACTCTTGTTCAAACTTGTGCTTAATATTAATCATATCTGACTTGTTATATACTTCTTCGATCTTGACGTTTGCATCTGACTTGTACTCGCACTCTATCTTCTTGGGTGTTTTGTTAAGACAAGTGTTTGGACCGTAAGTGGTTGTTGGCTTGACTCTTTCCATAATATTTTTATAGAACATATCCATCTTGTTGTCCCACAATGCAAAAAGTAGATCCTTGTTTTCCATCTTCTTGATTGCATTTGCAAAATCTCTCTTCTCACTATATTGTGGCTTCAACTTGTTGAATAGTTCTATGGCTTCGGTAATCTTTATCTTGGTTACTTCGAACTCGTTCCAAATCTGCTGGATCCACTTGTATGACTCGTCTGGAATTTCACCAGTGGAAATTAATTTTTGAATTGACATTCCACTAGACCAATGTTCATAAATCGTCATATTTGTCACAGAAGTTAACAGATGATGTAGAGTTACATAGTTATCGAATTTGATCTTCATCCGTAGACCATTTTCAAACCTAACTACAAAACCTTCTTCATTATCAGTGTTCATAGCCTTAATAGATCCTAGATTACGAAAATCATATTTTTCTACGACTTCAAACCCTTCCATCTTGGGAAATACCTCTGTTCCATCTGGATAAAATGCAGCTAGAAAAACCAAATCTTCCTTATCCTTGTAATCTACCACAATCCGATTCTCAGGATAAATAATCTCGAAAGAATATGCCAAGTT
>Ga0214172_1000898_pt1 | contig 10444 bp, 9 predicted proteins | sample TroBogEpilimnion_29_FD_153010 | JGI IMG/M metagenome (GOLD analysis project Ga0214172, IMG submission 153010) | Freshwater microbial communities from Trout Bog Lake, WI - 12JUL2007 epilimnion | ecosystem: Environmental > Aquatic > Freshwater > Lake > Epilimnion/Euphotic zone | place: Trout Bog...
CTTGATTCACAAGTCGCAGATTTTATTTGTGTGCAAGAAGTCAAAGCGCATGAAAGTGATTTGACTCACGACATGAAACAATATGGCGACTACATGAGCTATTTTAGTTTTGCAGAAAAAAAAGGTTATAGCGGAGTCGGTATTTATACTAAAAGAAAACCTATAAAAATTATTAGAGAAATAGGCCTCCCACTTTTTGATAGTGAGGGCCGCTATCTCGAACTTATGTATGACAATTTAAGTGTGGTTTCAATTTACTTGCCGTCAGGTTCAAGTGGTGAAGAACGACAAACCTTTAAATTCGAAGTGTTGGATTATTTACTACCTTATCTAAAAAAACGTAGATCAGAAAATTTGCCGATGATTCTTTGTGGAGATATCAATATTGCACATAAAGAAATTGATTTAAAAAACTATAAAGGCAATAAAAAAAATTCAGGTTTTCTGCCTGAAGAGCGTCAATGGATGACGGATTTATTTGAAGGCGTAGGCTGGGTAGATACCTACCGTAAGCTTTATCCTGATACGACAGATGCTTCTTATACTTGGTGGAGTAATCGAGGTGAAGCCTATGCTAAGAATGTTGGATGGCGTCTTGACTATCAAATTGCACACCCTTCTTTAGAAGATCAGATTCTAAATGCTTCCATTTATAAGGGTGAAAAATTTAGCGATCACGCACCGCTTATTATTGACTATAGACTTTAATTTTTAATCGGTGCGATTTTGTAAAGTAAAGCCATGCCAGGGATCGCAAGGAAGAAACAAAGTATAAAAAAATGCTCCCAACCAAAAATATTTTGTAGATAGCCTGTCGATGCATTGACAAGTGTTCGAGGAATCGCTGCCAAACTTGTGAAAAGTGCAAACTGTGTTGCGGTATAAAGTGGATGCGTCGTTTTGGCAATGAAAGCCACAAAAGCTGTCGTCCCTAAACCTACACCAAAAGCTTCAAAGCCTACGACAAGGGCTAGCCATTCTGTGCTGTAGCCTATATGAGCGAGCCAAGCAAAACCTAAAATACTAATCATTTGAAGAAAGCCAAAAAACCATAAAGCACGGTTGATGCCCATTTTCATCATCCAAATGCCACCTAAAAGTCCGCCAATGACGCTTGGCCATAGGCCTGCATTTTTTGCGATTAAACCAATTTCAGTTTTACTAAATCCCAAATCCAAATAAAAAGGCGTCGCTAAAGCGGTCGCCATACTATCCCCTAATTTGTAAAAGAAAATAAAAAGAAGAATGGTTAAAGCGCTTTTTAAACCATGCCGACCTATAAATTCCTGGAAAGGTAAAAGGAGTGAAGTAGTTAAATCTCGTTTTTTTATTTTGAGTACTTTGGGTTCTTTAATGAGACATGTTAAAAGAAGTCCTGGCAACATAAAGAGACTTGTAATGATGAATACCCTTTGCCAGTCCATATGATCTGCCAAGATGAGAGATAAAGATCCTGGAATCAGACTTGCAATTTTGTATGCATTCACATGAATGGCATTACCTAACCCTAATTCTTTATCAAGTAAAAGTTCACGTCGATAAGCATCAATCACTACATCTTGACTTGCACTTAAAAAAGCAATCAACGATGCAATTAAAACAACCATCGTGAGATCAGTTTCAGGATTATAAAAACCTAATAAGGGAATGCTTATTAAAAGTAAACATTGAAAAAAGAATAACCATCCACGACGTCGACCCATCACCCAAGTAAATCGATCAAAGAAAGGTGCCCAAAGAAACTTCCATGTATAGGGGAGTTGAATGAGTGCAAATAATCCAATAGCTTTTAAATCCAACTGATGGGATCTTAACCATGCCGGCAGTAAACTGATCAGAATATAAAGAGGAAGGCCAGAGCTAAACCCAGTAAAAATACATACCAACATTTTCTTGGAAAAGATGTCTTGCCAGAATCGATTCCGAAGTTGCATCAAAGATTATTTTGAAACGAGACGATACATCGCTAATGCACCCATGAGATTTGGCATCACATGAATAGGTTTGCCTTTCGTCAGGATGAGGCGTTCTTTCACACCAATTTTATTTTTAATACAGAACTCATCAAAGTCTTTAATCGTACATAAGTGAATATTAGGTGTGTTATACCACTCATAAGGCAAAGTTTTAGACACGGGCATTTGACCTTTCATCAGTTGAATGCGATGTCGCCAATAGCCAAAGTTAGGAAATGTGACAATCGCTTCTTTGCCGACCCTTAACATTTCATGCACAATTTTTTCAGTGTTATGCATCGCTTGTAATGTTTGAGATAAAACGACAACATCAAACGATTGAGATTCAAAGCCAGAAAGCCCTGCTTCCAAGTCCATTTGAATCACATTTAGGCCTTGTTTTAAAGTATTAAGCCAATGCGCATCATCTTTTTCAATGCCATACCCTTTCACTTCTAAAGAGCCTTCTAGGAATTTTAAAAGCGATCCATCTTCACAACCTAAGTCGAGCACTTTGGCACCAAATGGAATCCAATTAGCAATGACTGCAAAGTCTTGTCTAAATTGTGCGTTCATAATTGATTCGCAATCTTCTTAAAGTACGTTGTGAGAATACCGTGATAATGAGGATCAGACATGAGGAAAGCATCATGACCATGTTGTGCGGTGACTTCGGCATAACTGACTGTCAATTCATTATCTAGAAGTGCTTTCACAATTTCTTTTGAGCGCTGAGGGGAGAATCGCCAATCACTCGTAAATGAAACCACTAAAAATTCAGCCTCTACTTTTTTAAATGCTTTAGATAAATTACCTTGATAATCTTTTGCAGGATCAAAATAATCTAACGCACGCGTCATTCTTAAATAGGTATTCGCATCAAATTCTTCGGCAAATTTATCACCTTGATGATGTAAATAAGATTCCATTTCAAAATTCACATCAAAAGAATATTCAATATTTTTATTTTTAAGTTTACGACCAAATTTCATTCCCATGGCATCATCGGATAGGTAAGTAATATGGCCTAACATTCTGGCAATACGAAGTCCGCGCTTAGGTTTCTTTTTAAAGCGGTAATAGTCCCCATTATAAAAATCAGGATCAGTAATAATTGCTTGTCTTGCAACTTCATTAAAAGCAACATTTTGCGCAGTGAGATTAGGCGCTGCGGCAATCACAATGGCGTGACGCACGCGTTTAGGATAGGAAAGTGTCCATTGAATTGCCTGCATGCCACCTAAGCTTCCACCAATCACAGCGGCTAGGCTTTCAATACCTAATTGATCCATGAGTGCTGCTTGAGCATTGACCCAATCTTCTACAGTGACAATTGGAAAATCAGAGCCCCATGGTTTTTTTGTTTTAGGGTTGATGCTTTTAGATCCGCTACTGCCGTGGCAGCCGCCTAGATTATTCACACCAATGACAAAGAAGCGGTTGGTATCAAGAGGTCGTCCAGGACCAATGAGGTTATCCCACCAGCCTGGGTATTTATCATCTTTTTTATAACGTCCTGCAACATGATGGTTGCCAGACAATGCATGACATACAAGTACTGCATTATTTTTTTTAGCGTTTAATTTGCCGTATGTTTCGTAGGCGAGTTCATAGCTCGGTAATTTTTTACCGCTCGTTAATTTAAGTGGTTTTGTAAATTGCGCAAGCTTTGCTTTGACAAGACCGACTGAATTTTTTTCACTCATGGTGACGATTATACTATTGAATATTGCCCGAAAGTGACACGATGAATACCATGAATATCTTTGGCATGTTCAATATGTTGATAGCCATTTTTTTCAAATAAATCTTTTGTGATTTCGGCTTGATTGTAACCATGCTCAATGAAAAGCCAGGCATCTCTATTCATATGATTTTTAGCATGTTCAATAATATGCGCTATCGCTGTCATTCCAGTTGGTCCTGAGATCAGAGCATGGATAGGCTCATGTTTTAAATCTTCTAATAAGTGAGGATCATTGTCTTCTAGATAAGGCGGATTACTTACAACGACATCAAATTTTGTTTTGGCTAAAGCACCAAACCAATCACTTTTTTGAATTGTGACATTAGATACTTCATGAAGTGCTTCATTATCTTTTGTATTATTTAAAGCATCTTCAGATTGATCAATGAGTATCACTTTTGAAAGTGGTCTTTCAAGGGCTAATGTGATACCAATAATTCCGGTCCCACATCCTAAATCGAGCATATTGAATGTGTCGTGTTTATTTATTTTTGAGAGCACTTTTTCAATAAGTATTTCAGTATCCGCTCTTGGAATAAGCACATTCTGATTTACTTTAAATGTTCTTCCATAAAAAGACCATTCACCTAAAAGGTATGGAAGTGGAATGCCTGCTATTCTTTTGTCCGTGATGCTTTGAATTTCCGCTTGATCTTCTCTATCTAGAAGTCGACCATTTTCTTGAATCATTTCTTTTTGGTTAATTTTTAAGACATATTCCAGAATAAAACGAGCTTCAAGTTTTGCTTCATCTGATGAATAAGCAATATGTTGATGAAGCGTACTTTCAGTATTTTTTAATACATCACGAAGGGTTGCCACATTTTAGTCCTCTGCAAAACCTGCAAGAAGATCTGCTTGGTGCTCGTTAGATAATGCATTGATGAGTTCTTCCATATCGCCATCGGTAATCGCTTCTATTTTATAAAGCGTTAAATTAATACGATGATCTGTAATACGACCTTGAGGGTAATTATATGTGCGAATGCGTTCACTACGATCTCCGCTACCAATGAGAGATCTTCGATCGGATGCTAATTTAGATTGTTGTTCACGAATTTGTGCATCACGAATACGTGCTGCTAGGACGCTCATCGCTTGTGCTTTGTTGCGATGTTGTGATCTATCATCCTGACACTCCACCACAATACCTGTGGGTAAGTGGGTAATGCGAACAGCTGAATCCGTTTTATTAATATGTTGACCGCCCGCACCAGATGCGCGGTAAGTATCTAATCTAATTTCAGCAGGATTAATAATGACATCACTAATTTCATCGGCTTCAGGTAAGACCGCCACAGTACAAGCAGAAGTATGAATACGACCTTGCGTTTCTGTATCAGGCACACGCTGCACGCGGTGACCACCTGATTCAAATTTTAATTTTGAATAAGCACCATGCCCAATAATTTTCATAATGATTTCTTTGTAGCCACCTACTTCAGATTCACTCGATGACACAATTTCCATTTTCCAACCTTGGCGTTCTGTATATCTTGAATACATTCTAAATAAATCGCCAGCAAATAAAGCGGACTCATCTCCACCCGTACCCGCACGAATTTCTAAGAAAATATTTTTTTCGTCATTGGGATCTTTAGGGAGTAATAATTTTTGTAAATTATCCTCAATGGTGACCAGTTTTAATTTGCATTGCTCAATTTCTTCTTGCGCAAATTCTTTCATCTCAGGATCGGACAACATCGCCTGCGCTTCATTTAAATTATCTTCATTTTTTTTATAAGCTAAATATTCATCCACGATAGGGGTGATATCAGAATGCTCTTTAGTAATCTTGCGATATTGATCCATGTCATTCGTGATGGATTCAGAACTTAATAAAGTATTGAGTTCTTGTATACGATCACTTAATGCCGCTAATTTTTTTTGCATGGAAGGTTTCATGGCATTTAATCTTTAAGTGGGTAAATTTTCTTTAATGTTTTAGTTAAGAGCTCGTGTTCTTCGCCACGTGCTTCATTAAGCGCTTGGCTTGGGTGATGCACAAATTTATTGGCTAAAGCTTTACTTAATACTTCTAAGACTTCTTCTGGCTTCATACCTTGATTAAGAAGTTTTTGTGCTTTCTTAAGTTCAGTCACGCGGTAACTTTCAGCATGATCTCGAAGGGCTTTAATTGTAGGCACGATGGTACGCGTTTTAAACCATTGTGTGAAATCTTTGACATGATGATCAATCAATTTCTCAGCCTCGATGGCTGCTGATTGACGGCTTGTTAAACCCTCTTCAATGAGGTGAGATAAGTCATCTACTGTATAAAGGTAAACATCATTGAGCTCTCCCACTTCAGGCTCAATGTCACGAGGAACGGCAAGGTCGACCATAAATATAGGGCGATTTCGCCTTGTTTTGAGTGCGCGTTCTACCATGCCTAAGCCTACGATCGGTAATTGGCTTGCAGTTGAACTTAAAATAATATCAAACTCATGAAGGCGATCATAAAGCTCTGAAATAAGACAGGCATCAGCCTTCATTTTTTTAGCTAAAGCCAAGCCTCGATCAAGCGAACGATTAGCGATAGTCATAGATTTAGGCTTTTTATTTTTAATATGTTCAGCGCAAAGTTCAATCATTTCACCCGCACCAATAAAGAGTACCTTTGAAGTTTTTAAATCTCCAAAAATACGTTCGGCTAGCTTGATAGAAGCTGCTGCCATCGAAATTGAACTCATGCCAATGTCTGTTTTGGTCCTGACTTCTTTAGCCACAGAGAACGTCTTTTGAAAGAGTTTATTTAAAAGCACGCCTAAAGTACCAGTATTTTCGGCGGTTTTAATGGCCTGCTTCATTTGACCTAAAATTTGAGGTTCACCTAAGACCATGCTGTCTAGGCCGGACGCGACACGAAAAGCATGTTGAATGGCCTCTTGATTTTCGTAAATATAGAGATGAGATTCAATGGTTTTTAATTTGATGCCGTGATATTTACAAAGCCAATCGACGATGATCTGAGGGTCTCTCGCTTTGGCATAGATTTCACTACGATTGCACGTAGATAAAATGGCAGCCTCATTTACTTTATTGTCCATAAGATCACGCAAAGCCTGGCTTAAATGATCAGGGTCAAAAGCGACTTTTTCGCGGATCGCAATAGGGGCAGTGGTGTGGTTAATGCCTACGGTATAAAGCTGCATGTGAATATTCTTAATCCGACGCTTTAGCTTCGCGTCATTTAAGAGTTAAAATAGCTATTTTACAATATCTCACTCAACTTTCATTTGGGATCACTAGAAATATGGATAAAACATTTAGAATTGCCCCCAGTATTCTTTCAGCGAATTTCGCAAAACTTGGCCAAGAAATTAATGATGTCATTAAATCGGGAACTGATATCGTTCACTTCGATGTGATGGACAATCATTACGTACCTAACTTAACGATTGGTCCTCTCGTGTGTGAAGCGATTCGTCCCGTGACGGATGCCATCATTGATGTCCATTTAATGGTGAAACCTGTGGATCGCATTATTCCTGATTTTGCAAAAGCGGGTGCCAATATCATTACTTTCCATCCTGAAGGTTCAGAGCATATTGATCGCAGTCTTTCATTGGTTCGTGATTTAGGTTGTAAGTCAGGTCTTGTATTTAATCCAGCGACCCCACTCGACTATCTTGATCATGTGATGGATAAAATTGATATGGTACTTTTAATGTCAGTGAACCCAGGATTTGGCGGCCAGAAATTTATCCCTGAAACATTGAATAAACTTAAAATCGCACGCCAAAAAATTGACGCTTATTACGAAAAAACAGGCCGTCAAATTTGGTTAGAAGTTGATGGTGGTGTGAACGCTAATAATATTGCGGAAATTGCAAAAGCAGGCGCTGATACTTTTGTGGCAGGCTCTGCTATTTTTGGCGCAGGTAAAGACACTGATCCTAATCGTTATGACACCGTGGTGAAATCATTACGCGCTTCCCTTGCAACAGTTTAATTAAAAAAACGTTAAGAAGTATTTAGCTTCTTAACGTTTCTATTCATGACTACCTTAATCACATCAGATCAATTTAATGCTTATAAGAATGAAGGATTTAACTTCATTCCTTTGGTGAAATCTTTTGATGTGGGCCATGAAACACCCCTATCCATTTATCAAAAGCTAGCGAATCTTCCTTTTTCTTATCTTTTAGAGTCTGTTGAAGGTGGTGAGCGTTTTGGTCGCTACTCTATTATTGGGCTCCCTTCCAAAAAAAGAATTGTCATTCGCGATGATGTGATCGAAGTCATTGATCAAAATAAAGTCATTCAAAAAGAAACTACACAAAATCCACTCGACTTTATTCAGGATTATTTAAGCCATTTTAAAGTACCTTCTGATATTGAATTACCTCGATTTGCAGGGGGATTAGCAGGTTATTTTGGATATGAAACAATTCAATACATTGAATCTCGTTTAAAGCATAAAAAAACAAAAGATATTTTAGGCGTACCCGATATTTTACTCATGTTGTCCGATGAGCTCATTGTGGTTGACAATGTGGCGCGTAAAATTTTTATCGTGAGTTATGCAGATCCATCGATTCAAAACGCTTACGCATCAGGTATTGAAAGACTAGATAAACTTCATGATCAACTTCATCAATCCATTGAAATTGATCAAGCTCAAACATCAAATCAAACCGAAGCGCATTCTGAATTTGGCGAAGAGGCTTTTAAGAAAGCTGTTGAAAAAGCGAAGTCTTATATTTTTGAAGGGGACATTATGCAAGTGGTGTTATCGCAAAGAATGTCAAAAGCATTTGATGCCCCACCATTAGCACTTTATGAGTCGCTTCGAACATTAAATCCATCTCCTTATATGTTTTATTACCATATGGATGATCATCATGTGGTGGGCGCATCTCCTGAAATTTTAGTGCGCCTTGAAGATGAAACAGTGACGGTAAGACCGATCGCAGGTACGCGTCCTCGCGGTAAAACTCACGAAGAAGATTTGAAATTAGAAAAAGAATTACTAGCGGACCCGAAAGAATGTGCAGAGCACGTCCAACTGATGGACTTAGGTCGAAATGATATTGGACGAGTTTCTCAATCAGGTTCTGTGAAAGTGACAGACAATATGACGATTGAACGATATTCACATGTCATGCATATCGTATCGAATGTGGAGGGCACATTAAAACCCAATATGCATGCGATGGATGTTTTGAAAGCCACTTTCCCAGCTGGAACTGTGAGCGGTGCACCTAAAGTACGTGCCATGGAAATTATTCATGAATTAGAGCCAAGCAAGCGAGGCATCTATGCAGGTGCTGTAGGTTATTTAGGTTTTGATGGTGATATGGATGTAGCGATCGCAATTAGAACAGGCGTGATAAAGAACAAAACACTTTATGTTCAAGCAGGTGCTGGTATTGTGGCAGATTCCGTTCCACATAATGAATGGGTTGAAACTCAAAATAAAGCAAAAGCGGTATTACGTGCCGCAGAAATTGTGCAATCAGGAAAATAAATTATGTTGCTCATGATTGATAACTACGATTCATTTACTTATAACCTTGTTCAGTATTTGGCTGAGCTTAAACAAGAGGTCGAGGTGCATCGTAATGACGAGATCACGATTGATGAAATCAAAAAAAAGAATCCTCAATATATTGTGTTGTCTCCCGGACCATGCACACCCAATGAAGCAGGAGTTTCTTTAGAAGTTGTGAGTACATTTAAAGGCCAAATTCCGATTCTCGGTGTTTGCTTAGGCCACCAAACGATTGGCCAAGCTTTTGGCGGAAAAATCATTCATGCTAAGACATTGATGCATGGTAAAACTTCACAAATCCATCACACGAATCAAGGCGTATTTAAAGATTTAAAAAATCCATTTATAGCGACGCGTTATCATTCGCTCGTGATTGAGCGCGCAACACTGCCTGATTGTTTAGAGGTTACCGCATGGACGGATGATGAGGAAATTATGGGTGTTCGCCATAAAACATTACCGATCGAAGGCGTGCAATTTCATCCTGAATCAGTCTTAACAGAACACGGCCATTATCTTCTCAATAATTTTTTAAAAGCTTATGGCTAACATAGCTTTAAATGAATTATCTGTGAAAGACTTTATGCAGTCTTTAATGTCAGGCGTTTTAAGTGATGACATTATTGAATCATATGTTTTAGCTTTAAATGAAAAAGGGCTTACTTCTGAAAATATTTTTGATGCAGCAACTGTCATGCGTCAATTTTCAAAACAAGTTGATATTCAAGACAAAACACATCTTGTCGATACATGTGGCACAGGAGGGGACGGCATTCAAACATTTAATGTGTCTACTTTGAGTGCCATTGTGGCTGCGAGCGCAGGCGTTAAAGTGGCTAAACATGGCGGCCGCTCAGTATCATCTAAATGCGGCAGTGCAGATGTATTAGAAGCGTTAGGGGTCAATGTGAATCTAACACCTGAACGCGTCGCAACACTTGTTGATGAGATTGGGATTGCCTTTATGTTTGCACCGAATTTTCATCCAGCAATGCGATACGCAGCACCTGTTCGAAAAAAATTAGGCGTGAGAACTATTTTTAATGTTTTAGGCCCACTTGCCAATCCAGCTTCAGCGACTCATCAAGTATTAGGTGTTTATGAAGCAGCATTGACAGAAACTATGGCAAAAGTACTTTCTAAATTAGGGAGTGAACATGTGATGGTGGTGCATGGTGAAGATGGTATGGATGAAATTTCTATCTCAAGCCCAACGCAAGTGAGTGAACTTAAGAATAAAACGAT
>Ga0214172_1000906_pt1 | contig 10395 bp, 24 predicted proteins | sample TroBogEpilimnion_29_FD_153010 | JGI IMG/M metagenome (GOLD analysis project Ga0214172, IMG submission 153010) | Freshwater microbial communities from Trout Bog Lake, WI - 12JUL2007 epilimnion | ecosystem: Environmental > Aquatic > Freshwater > Lake > Epilimnion/Euphotic zone | place: Trout Bog...
ATAAAACAGGCATAAAGTAATCAGGATGGTTTACCCATTGGCTTTTACTAACAAGATGGGGCTTTTCAAGTTCTAATATTTCTAATCTCATATATCTTTGAACTTTATAATTAAAGCTATACACATCAAAGCAATTATCAAAGCCAACAAACGAATTCCAATAATTAAATAATCAGCCATTCTCTTGTGCCTTTTCAACCAATGCTTTTGACCAATCAATAGGTTCTCGCTTAACAATTTCCTCATGATGACAATGGGTGCATCTATAGATTGTGCAAGTATTACTTCCACCACAAGCACCCATGATTCCATCAAAGTCTTTATTGCAATTTTTACAAGTTATTTGATGCATTTCTCTTGCGCCTTTCGATGTTTCATGTTTTCAGCATGACTTAAAACCCTTAAATTTTCGATTCTATTGTCATGTCTAATTCGATTGATATGGTCAATTTCTAAAGGTGCTTCAGGCATATAACCATGAAACATTTGAAAAATTATTCTATGCACTAAATATCGTTTTTTGTTAATAGAAACTTGTTTATAGCCGTCTGTAATGGTTGCACCAGCCAAACTGCCAGCCTTTTGCCGACCACGACTAACTTTCCAATAAAGTTCGCCATCTTTATATTCAAACAAATCTTTCATTTTTCAGAAGCCCTTTTTAGTATTGCTCTAGCAAAATCCACCATTTTTGAATCAAGACCAATCCAGCTACCATTTGAATGTCTTACAAAAATTCCTTTATCTTCTGACCAATTAAATCCAGCTTCTTCTGCTGAACTAATTATTTCCTCATCTGTTAGTGTCTTTGCTGGATGGGTGTAGAGTGGCATTGAAGAATCCGCATTTGAAGCCTTATCCCAATTAAGCCATCCTTCATCACCAAATTTGTTTATCCACGCTACTGGTTCATTGTTCATATCAATCCTTAAATTTCAAAATTGGTTTGTTTAATGATTCCAATATCCATTGGCAATATTGCTTTAATTCGTCAACCGTTTCACCGCCTACAGTTGCGACAGTATGACCCATTGGTTTGCCCATTGAATCGTAATAGACTTCCCGCACTTCAATGTATGGTTGACCAGGCAAATCGGGATCATCTAAATGCACTAACCTTAAATTCCAAGTCATAATAATTCTTCCTGTTCTTCAACAATTTTGCGTAGGTCTAAATCCTCATCCTTAAATATTTTCACAAATAGACTACGAGTAGGATTGCGATCAACATCCAGGTAACATGATCCACTAACAATATACCGAAGAAAATGAGTGCAAGCCCAATCATTTTTTTTGCAATCTTCTTTATATCGGCAATCATCACAAGGACATTTTTCATCAAAAAGGCTCATTGCACCTTTTCGCATTAAAACCCCCAACCAAACATTAATCCAAGGATGATCCCAAGAAGAATTACGCCAATCCAATTAATTAAAATTTGTTTCATTTTGCGCCCCTTGCAATACGATATTCTTTAAATTTTTTGCTGTCAGACCAGCGATCCAATACTTTGTAATCTTGATTCTTAATATCTAATACTCTGGCGGCCAAGCGCATACAACCAACTTTAGCCAAAGCATCCAATGGGCTTATCCATTGTTTCTTCATCAACTCAATTAATTGCTCGTTTTGTGATTTTGTGTCCATTTGATTCCCCTAAAAAGATGCCCCCGTAGGGGCGGTTAATTAATCTAATTTAATTGCAACAACTTCATTGCGTGTATCTGTATATTCAAAAAAATAATGTTTTACAGAATTTAAAATTTGATTTGCTTTTTTAGTATGGCCCATTGAAATCATTTCTTGTGCATCAGAAAGCATACCAGCCAATGTCATATTGATGTTGTAGGCACGATCAAAAAAGCCTTCCAAACTATCTGTAGTTGTGCCAAACATTTTGATGTCTTGATTGTTCATTTTTTACTATCCTTTTTAATTACCATCCCCCGATGGAGTAACCACAGATTAATGTATTACAAGTTATCATAATACTAGGGGAAACCCTAAGTTTAAATAAATATACAAATATTGGACAACAATGTCACATTTTTTCATGACTTTTTATTGAAATTTCATGCACTTACAAGCGTTTTTAAAATAGGTCAGCTAACAATAACAAAGTAAATTTTTAGCAAATAACAAAGTAATAAAAAGTTTCCCGAACGGGAAGAATTGATAAAAAAGTGTGCAAAAGTAGAAAAATATTCCCGAACGGGAAGAATTGATAAAAAAGTGTGCAAAAGTAGAAAAATATTCCCGAACGGGATATTTTGTAAGAAAAAGTTATAACATTCACAATGTTAAACACAACAAAAGTATGTTAAATGACTCATTAATAAGGCTTTAAGTTATTTAAGGACTCTTTAATAAGTCAACAAATGTGTAATTAGTTACACATTTTTAATACAAAATGTCAATAAATGTGCTGATATACATACTTTTTGTCAATAACTATACCTATAGGTATCAATATGTATAAGAAATTGCTACTTATGGGTAGAAGGTGGCCTACTCGTTTCTTTACACTTTCGGCCATAGAAGGTGGTGCGGCATCCCGTGAAGGATCGGGGGAATCCAGACACCGCACCGTGATTAGATCAGTTTATTGCGAATACGATAGAACTCAAGTAATCGGACAAAACATTTCCATCCCAAATCTAAATCGGATGGGGTTATTGGAATAAGTTTAACCTTATTTTGTTTGGCATTGACATACAAAATGGCGCAATCGGCATTAGGCATTTTTAAACCTTGTCTATAGGCCGCCAGTTGCATCTGGTGTTCAAACATCACATCAACTTTATCTAGGTCTTTTTCAGTTGTTTTGACATCACAGACTGCCCCGTTAAAGCCAACATAGGGCTTGGCGTGTAAATCGACTTTGCCGCCAAACTTATCATTGCCAAAACTATGTTCTGGAAGCCACGCACAAGCGTGAAAATGGTCTTGTAAAGCCTTTTCTACTTCAAAGCAATACATTGGTACATTTGGCAGATAAACGCCTTCCATAAACGCTTCTATAATGCCGTGTATATTTGTACCCCGTTCTGCGGCTTGTTTCCCAGTTTCTCTGGAATCTTGCATTACACGGGTAAGCCAATCAGATTCCGATTCATTAAGCAATCTGGGCAAAGTTAATGCGGCAAGCAATAACTGTTCATTTTTCCATTTGGTAAGACCTGGTTTGTCGATCTGTCCAATAATGGTGGTTACAGATGGTACTAAACCTAGTTTCTTAGCATCCCGCAAAGTAGTATTGCGTTCAACTCCATTCGCACCAATGATGCGATAAGCTGGTTTGCCATTTGTTTCGTACCAATGGCCAGATTCAGCTTCATACGACTTTACTATCATATATTTTTCCCCGAATTAAAAATGGCTACTTGCAGTCTTTTTAGTCGTACACCATCGGCTTTTTGATCTGAATAGTGTCTGCGTTCGCCAAAACTTATTGTTGCATCATCATAATACGTTGATATTCTGCTGGGTCTGTTACTTGATCCGCACATGACCGAATTACCGTATTAATAACGCTAATCAAGCCATCACGGGTCATAGCAATCAATTCCCGTTCTTCATCAACATTGTAAGATTCTACAATTTTGGTTTCTGTCTTTTGGTTAATTACATCATTAAATACGGTATTCATATCAACTCCTAAAAAGGAACATCATCATCAACTAACGGATTGTGATCTACTTTGTTAGACCATTCCGCTGATTTTTTTATAATATCTTGTACCCAGGGCCAAAGTTTCTCAAATGAATCTTTGGTGTATTTGCTTAAATCAAACAAAACATTCTCGTTAAAAGTCTTTGGAAATCCAGCCTTAACAATCATGGATGGCACTTGGGATAAGCTATTCAAATTGGCGTATGTTTTGCCATTCCAATCGTTATGTACCACATTGACCATTGCCCACTTGTCTAACATAGACTTCATATCAAATGGCAGATCAACGCCTTTAACCAACTTTTTGCCTTTCCAGCTTTCAATGTCTAAACGCAACTTAGCGGCTTCATTCATAGAAAAGGTATATTTCTTGTTAATTACCATTGGTTTACCATCAATTTCTAATGGGCCATTGCTATCATCGCCAAACAATTCAAAACTGACTAATACTTTGCGTTGCTGTTTTGCCGCTGGCTGTCCGTTTTCAATGTAATTCACGGTCTGATGACCTAAATCTATTACGCTAAAACATCTACCCAAATAACTACCAGCATCAATTTTTCTAAACTCTTGAGTTGGAGATTCGTCAATAATCATTTTTTTTCCTTAGTAAAAATTTTTCCAAAATCATTAAAAATTGCATCTAGCATCGTTTTTGCATGAGATTTGGTATAACCGCAAGCAAACTTCAACGCCATTACTTCACTCTTACTGGGCATTTCGCCCTTATCCAGTTTTTCAAATGCTTCATAAACTTCATATTCCAATTCTTCCATCGGATTTATCATATATTGTCCTTTCACCCTTGCTGGGTAGTCATATATTACACTAATTTAAGGTTAGTTGCATCTATTTTTGATTTGTGTTTATAATCACATCAGCGGATTGATCCCCGTAGTAAAATACCGACACAAAGCCCTTGAGGTGTTATTTCTGAGCATTTTGGAAAAGCTGGTCGGTCTTTTCAAAAGTGGGATCAACTTAGAAATAACTCTTGAAGGGCTTTTTCTATTTCTGCTGGTTCTGATTGGCGGCTCTAACGACATCGTAGCAATCAGAATACAAGCGTTACTAGAAGGGTAAGTGGATGTAATAGCGCAAGATCGGTGGCGAAGTTAGTGCCGATTCCACGAAAGACTGACAGGTTCTGCGATTCCGAGAAGGAACACAGTTGAAGGCAAACCTAGGTAGGCTAGGTTTGCTCATCCTCAAAGGAACTTTATAGTAGTATTACTAATAGTTTATAGTTATTATACAAAGTTATAATTGTCTAATAACATAGGAGAAATCATGGATATTAAAGTTGAACTTGTTGAAGAATTGCCAGATGGAAGTGCAATTTGTGTAGTTCATTACGATGAAGAAGCCTTACAATTTTTGATTCAACAAGGAATTATTACGACTATCAAAGAGGGTATAGAACAGGAAAAGAAATGTTTGAAGAATTCTACAAAAAATACCCCCGTAAGGTGGCTAAAAAAGACGCTGAAAAAGCATGGAAAAAACTTAAACCAGAAGATCGACAACTTGCTATTAAAGCTATCGACTTACACATCCAATATTGGGAACTCCAAAACACCGATAGAGCCTACATTCCCTACCCTGCATCCTGGCTCAATGGTGAAAGATACAACGATGAAATCACCCTCGAAGCCCCCAAGGAAAAAGAAATCCCCTGGACTTCAACTGAAGAACTTACCCTCAAAAAAGGCAAAGAAATCGGCTTAAACCCGTATGCTGGCGAATCACTTTGGGAATACAGACAACGAATATCGGGTGCGTTGCGCAGTAAGACAGTTAATAGTATGGCGTAAGACTTGGGGATTGCAAAAGTTCCGTGAATACATACCTAAAGCCAAATTTGAACAGCGCATCTGGGATTTATATTATGAGCAATACAAATTGGGTAATAGTGGAAAGGATGGCGAATGGTTGAGCAATGGATCGTTGCCGCAACAGGCATTGGATATTTAGTGACTGGAATATTGCAATTACAAAAAGGCGCATATGCCAACGCTATTATTTGGGTTGGTTACGCTATTGGTCAAACTGGTTTGTGGTTAAATTTAAAATAAAATAGTTTCGGGGGAAACATGATTGGCGTATTATTTGCAAGACAAGATAGTAGGTATAAGCAACTTGAAGGTTATGATGTTTATGATATTGACCGTGATGCTAGAAATTTTAATGGTGATTATCCTGTAATTGCACATCCACCTTGTAGGGCTTGGGGTCGTTTAAGTCACATGGCAAATCCAAGACCAGACGAAAAAGATTTGGCTTGGTTTGCATTAGAAAAAGTGCGTAAAAATGGCGGTGTTTTAGAGCATCCTCAAGGCAGCAGATTATGGAAAGAAGCACCTTTGCCGATGCCAGGTGAGTTTCCTGATGAATTTGGTGGGTTTAGTATATTAATTGACCAATATCATTTTGGCCATGTAGCTAGAAAATGGACACATCTTTACATTGTTGGAATTGAATCAAAAGATTTACCAGAAATACCAATTAGGGGGGGCAGCCGTGGAAAACTATTTGTGGAATTACTGGGCAACCTGGCCGTAGATGCACACAATATGAAAGAGAATATAGCCCAGATGGTTTAATTGAATTTATGACCGAAATTTGCAAAAAAATAAAATGAAATTTGATAATCAACTTCAATCTATATTTGACGAAATAGAACGCAACTTTGAAGCGTGGAGTGATGCCAAAGGCACATTGGCCCAGCTTGAAGTTTATAAATCATCACTTAAAAGTATTATGATGAAGCGTAGTGGTGAAAATGCTATTGGCGCACAAGAACGGGAAGCATATGCCAGTCAAGACTATGTGCAATTAGGTCACGATATAGGTTCAGCAACAAAAGAAGCAGAACGATTAAAATGGATTCTCGAACTATCCAAAATGCGCTTTGATGCCTGGCGCACAATACAGGCTTCCAATCGACACATCGAAAAGATTACGCTATGAGAGATTACGCACAACCAATGATTCGCATGACAATTCTTACTAAAAAACTATACGATGCTTTTTTAAGAAATAAATCCCATGATGCAGTATTGTTATCTAGCGATATTGTAGATATTGCTCAAGAACTAGAAGATTTAGCGATTGATTTAGGAAAAGAAAAAATACATTGATGTATCGAAATAAACGGTTGCTGGAAGTTGTACGCCAGCTTCCGTGTCAACATTGCGGAACAGAAGATGGCACAATCGTTGCCGCACATTCAAATCAGCTTAGGGATGGCAAAGGTAGAGGACTTAAAGCCCATGATTATCGGATTGCGGCCTTGTGCTTTAAGTGCCACTCGGAATTGGATCAAGGCACTATATGGTCGAAAACCGAAAGGGTATCGATCTTTGAGGATGCACACCGTAAAACCATTGGTGAACTTTTTGAACGCCAACTTTTAAAGCTCTAAACCATCAAATCCAAGCTCTAATGCAACTGTCATTTTTCTGCGTTTAAATGTGGCATCGTGCAATGTCCATTTACCAGATTTATGACGGGAACAATGTATCATTTCGTGAGCCATAGATCGAACCACAGTATCGTAATGGCCACATCTGGCTTTGGATATACTAAATATATGTGGTTTGACTAATGATTCATCATATTCATATGTAGCCATAACGCTATGGTCATCAACAATATCATAGCGGCACAACTCACTAGGCGGCAAATCCCATTTTAAGAATGGTTCGCATTTAGCTAATGTTAAATAAATTGATTCAAGTATTTTGGGCGTGATCTTCATACTGAATGTATCTTTCCACGAAATTCGATTTCATCCTCGTCCCAAACCCTAATAATTTCTGGCATAAGCAATTTAGACCGTTCAAATGACATCATTACAAATCCAGAATTCCAATCTTTAGGCGTATCTTCCGTGTAATTGAATTGTGGGCCATTTGGATCAGCTAATGTGCCAGTTTGAATACCATATCTTGTGCCGTTATAGTCATTAAAAGGTATTACAGATAAAACATGGGTATGACCAGTAGCCATAGAAACGCCAGCATTAACAGTATTGTTTCTTCCACCAGTCCAGCCACCTTTCCAACGATGCTTAATTGCCACATCTTCATTAATCCATACTGACCAGCAAGGTTGCCATCTTGGAAAATACTCTTTTAATGATGTGCCTGGCACACCTTCAAATGCTGGCAAGAAATTAACTACATTGGCCGTAAATCGTTGATCGTGATTTCCCATTGGCCAGAACAATTTAGCCCCTTTAGCAACTTTTTCAATTTCGCCCAAATAATGCTGGCAACACTCTAATTCTTCTTTTACCGATGGTAATTTATCAAAATCCATTCTAGGATGGCGGCTGATCCCAGCACCATCAAAAGCGTCACCATTGCAAATAATTGCCGTTGGTTTAAATTCTTTAATTGATTCCAGCAAAGCCTTAAAAGCGGTGGTAGTAATATCAGGCCAAAAATGAGCATCGCTAAAAACAATAACCCTACCTTTTTCAAGATCAAACCCCCTTCTAGTATGTCCTTCTGTTTGTTGTATTTTTTTCTTTACATCAACTCGTTGATCGTTAAATGTAGGTAATTCAATACCATGCCGTGTTTCTATTGATCGTCTGCGGTTATAAATTGAACGCACATCCTGTTTATGAATTTCTGCAAATTTAGTAGGACTGCCAATCTTTTTCCATTCCTTGATAAATTCTTCATCGCTTAAATAGTAGCCAGGCATACGAATTTTCCATGTGGTAAAGTTACATAATACTAATCTATTTTAATAACAAATCAATGACTTACGCAAAAAAGACTGATAAAAATCAACAAGAAATTATGGATGCGTTACGCAAACATGGCGCATTTGTTGTTGATATGTCAAAAGTCGGTAAGGGTTTTCCCGACCTTGTAATTGCGTACAACAACACAACAATTCTAATGGAAGTTAAGAGTTCGCCAAAAGCCCTATACACAAAAGAACAATTAAAATTTATTGCTAACTGGACTGGTGGCACATTAGTTCGTGCCAATGATGTTGAATCTGCATTACGAGTTTTAAAAATGCTTGATTTGGATGACGATGACAGATGTTAAGAAAAAAACCCAAAAAGCCAACCAAAGGGTCAAAATATCATCATCAAGACCAAACGACTAAACACATCAAAAATGTGCCAAAAATCGGATTGGCGCATCACGAAAAGTTACATGGCGTACATCATGTGGCCAATAAACCCAAAGACCCATTAAAGCGACACGAACATATTGCTGGCGTTCATAAGATCAAAGCGCATCATCCACATCTGCCAAAATCCTATTTTGCAACGCCACCAGAAAAGCTGGGCAAACCTATGATGCCCAAAAAACCCCGAAAAGGTTGATATAATACATATATTAAAAAGGATAATATATGGCAAATGCGGCAAACAAAGTAAGACAAACATTTATTGACAAAGGTGTTTCTCAAACTTTACAAAACATTAGAGAAGCAAACCCAGATTTAAAACCAAACGAAATATCAATGGCTTTGTGTTATTTGCGTAAAGCAAGACATTTAAGCCGTGATTTAGTGGAATCCACATCAAAAGGTCGAAAATTAGTCTGGCTTTATACTTATCACCATACAAAGTTGCCAAAGGATCAATATGCCAGTAGTTAAGAAATCAGATGGTTGGTATTGGGGATCAAAAGGCCCATTTGCAACTAAAACCAAAGCATTGCAAGTTGGTCAAGCCGCATACGCATCTGGCTATAAAGAAGAAGGCAAGAAAAAAGGCGCAATGACATTTGGATTAGACTTTAACGGCACATACAATAAAGACCCAAAGTTTTGGAACGCTTTTATAGCATTGGCCGCAATTAGAAAAGATGAAGTGTATTGCGTTACTCATAGTACCGATCCAGACGAAAATAAAGAATTATTAAGCTCAATTGGACAAGTGATTGGTGAAGATCATTGCATATTTAGCGATGGCCATTCAAAAATGGAAGCAGTTGCCGCATTAGGCATTGAAATCGATATATGGATTGATAACAACCCAATTCATATATTCCAAGACCCAGGATATTAAAAATTAAGAAAAAAATTATTCGGGTTACATATGAAGCCCGATATAACGAATTATTACAAGATTATCAGCGTGTTTTACATAAATTAGGTGAGCAAACTAAACGCATTATTAAGTTACAAACCTTATTGCGTGAAGCGGCTGATTTAATGGAAATCAATGCCATACCTACCAAACAACCAAAAGTGCGAAACATTAGGTTGCAAAAACCCAAGATCAAAGTTTAGTATTCATTGCATTGAACACGGTGGCCGTGATGTTTGGCGATTCGCCCCAAAAGAACATAGAGCAGAAAACAACGCCTATTATCAAACGCCTACATGGAAAACTATGCGAACAATGCAACTTGGCAAACAACCGTTATGCCAGGCTTGCTTATGCAAAGGAATTATTAACTCAGCCAAGCATATAGACCATCTATTCGCTTGGTCACAGATAGGCAGTCATGCCTTTTACAACAACATATTACAAAGTCTATGTGCTGAGTGTCATAGTTCAAAGACAGCATTAGAACAGAATGGTGTATATCGTCACTACACAAGCGATGGCATCAAGGACTATGCTATCCACGACTACAAGTTGATCGTGGCTCACAGCCCTGTTTAATGCCCAATACGCATAGGTTGGGAAGCATTGCTAGAAACTTAAATAATGTGGATGTTTTAAAAAGCAAGCACGGG
>Ga0214172_1000910_pt1 | contig 10377 bp, 6 predicted proteins | sample TroBogEpilimnion_29_FD_153010 | JGI IMG/M metagenome (GOLD analysis project Ga0214172, IMG submission 153010) | Freshwater microbial communities from Trout Bog Lake, WI - 12JUL2007 epilimnion | ecosystem: Environmental > Aquatic > Freshwater > Lake > Epilimnion/Euphotic zone | place: Trout Bog...
AGAAAGCCTAAGAAAAAGAAAATAATACTAACTTTGTCAGGTCACCTTCGTTCTTTAGCATTTCTAATTTTTAGGGGGTCAGTATCACCGGAATATCCAGATGCATTTGGTTTATAGGCTATAGATGGTGCAAACATCGCATTCTGGGTAAATTGATACGCGCGGTAACTATCTTGGTGGTTGTATCCCAGGTTTAAGCGGTACAACCATTTCTTATTCTTGCTTATAGGTCCACCCACATCAATTGCTCCATCAATTAAACCCCATGAACCTGTAGTAACGTTAGCTGACATGAAAAATTCATCTAAAGGCCTTTTGGTAACCATATTCATCACCCCTCCTGGTGTGCCCACACTGTATAAGGCAGCCGCTGGACCACCAATATTTTCTACCCTGTCAATATTGTACAATGGCAATAGTTGTTGCCAATAGTACATATTTCCCAAAATACCATCAAAGGTTATAAAATTGTTACTTCCACTACTTTCGATAGAAGAAAATCCACGCATAGTAAAGGAGGAGAAATTGTTGTTGTTAATGACCCCGACCATGTTTTTAACAACATCATTTAAGTTTTGAGCTTGTTGGTCTTGAATAATACCTTGGGTTATAACTTGTATAGATTGAGGTGTTTCTATTAATTTCAATGGCAACCTTGCACCAGCGCTAGAAATACTATCTGTAAAACGCTTTGCCTTTTTAGCCATAATTAATACCTCATTCATATTGATTTTTCTGATCGAATCTTGAGCGACCATATTTCCAATGGTCAGAAATAGAATGAGAAGGAGGTTCAGATTTTTTTTCATGATTACTTGTATTATTTTTTTCATTTATTTTTTTTAGACTTTTTGTTCCACCACATAATAAAACCTGATAGCGACAATACGCTTGGCATAAAACCCATTAGGCACCAAATGGCTTTCCCTATATTACCTAATCCCCAACCTGTATGTAATATGGCCCAGTTAATGTTGTCCCATTTCTCGCTTGCCGAAAGATCCTTCCATTTCTTGTATTCAATTTGCATCAATGTTCCATCCGTTTTGTAATTGACCATAATGTAGTTATCATAACTGCCAAATAACTTTTCAGATGAAATGCCTACCAAGCTGATAATTTTTGTTGAATCTGAAGCTACCGCAATGCTTTGTAAGGTCAACTCAGGTATTTTTTCTTGTGTAATCCTCGCTAAGGAATCGAGTGAAATACCCTTGATAGGATTATAAAGTTGTGCATTCTGAGGATGATAACTGATTCCATTGACCGAAGTATTTTTCCACCATGCAGTTGACCAATAACTCTTGTAGAGGTAAAATCCAGAGAAGAAAATGAGGATGTTAATCAACAGTGCCCAAGTACCCACTATCCTGTGTATATTGGCAAAGATTGCTTTTCTAGTTGACCATTTGAATTTAGCTCTAAAAAAAAGCACCCTGAAGAATGATTTTCGATACAATATGGTACCAGTAATCAAGCTCCCTAACATTGCCAATGCCAAAAAACTGATGAAAAATTCACCCCCGTCACCCAGTTGTAAATAAGCATGTAAACCAATCAGCCAATGAAAGAAGTCATGGTATCCATAGCTGTTTGACCTATAAATAATTTTTTCACTGTAAGGGTCAACATAAGCCAAGTCGTATTGTAAACCCGGAGACCACAATTGATGCAGATGTGGCTTTACACCTGCCAATGAGTAAGCCCTGTTCTCATGTTCGGTGTCTTTGCCTACTACATGGTATTGCACATAAGGATATTCTTTACGGGCCAATGCATACATTTTGTCATAACTTATTGGAGCCTTTCCGCAAATTGGGCTCACCTTTAAGTTATCGCCATAAGCCCATTCGGTCAGTTCATTAACGTAAACAACCGTTGCGCCACTGATAGAAACAATCAGGTAGATGGTGCCTAAAATCAAACCGATGTAGGCGTGCCACGAAAATAGTCTTCTTAATAATTTTTGTTTCGACATTTTTATCTGATTAATGTGACAAACCCATGTTTTTCTATTACCGATTCATCTAAAAATATTGCTTGTAAGAAATACGCGAAGCATGCATTATTCATGGGTTTTCCATTGAAAGTTCCATCCCATCCAACTTTTAAGTCCTTTGTCTTAAATACAATTTCACCCCATCTATCGTAAATAATAAGGTTTATAGCTGTATTGGGGTCTGCCCTAACAAAAAGGGTATCGTTTTCTCCATCACCATTTGGAGAAAAGGCGGTTGGTATATACACACCTCCCTTTTCAACTGTTAACTCAATTGTTGTAGATGTTGAACAACCCTCTGAATTTGTAACAGTAATGGTATACGTTTCGTTTCTGTTTAATTTAGCAATAGGGTCGGAACAATCTGTGCAGCTTAATCCGTTAGAAGGATTCCATTCATATTTTATGCCACCATTGGCGAATAACTGGGTTGGTGACCCCATTTTAATTAAAGAGTCATTGGAATGGATGATATTCGGTTGGGAAAGTATTGCAATTGATCCACTATCTATTATTGTACAATTTCCTTTAGATATTGAAACTGTAAACATTGCGCTACCCTTTTCTCCTATTACACTTGCTGTAGAATTTGAGTCTGGGTACAAAAGTGTGTTCTTTGACACCCAATGGTATTGGTTACCTCCATTAGCCGATAAGTTTACTATCGAGTTAGCACAAGCTTGGTTTGGTATGTTGATGGTTGGAATAACCAAATTATCTGCTTGTGGAATTAAAATGCTGTCCACCGTTAAGCAACCTATATCATTTTTCGCCCAAACCGTGTACGTTCCGATTGTATCAAATTTAATAGAGTTACTGGTATTTCCTTGTTTCCATAGGTATTGTATGGGTTGATTTGGATTGAGGTTAGAAGCAAATATTCTTCCTGAATTTTTGTTTGAGCAAATTACGGTATCTCTATATGAAAGTGAAATTTGAGGGTAAGGTTCGTAATTTATTTTTATTGTATCCCCAGTAATACAAATGTTATCTTCATTAGCCCTTACCCAATAGGTTCCTGAGTTAAATACATTTTGAATACTATCGGCAGAATTGTTTTGCCAATGTATATTGTAAAACGGAATTACAGCCTTTAGTTGGATGGATGATCCTGCACATAGATTTGTGTCGTTTCCTAAATTGGGTTTTTTACAAACAAATTTAAAATTGTCAACGTTTATCCAACTTGTACTATCACTTCCTCCCTGGATTTCCACCGTAATAAATTTTGCATTAAACGGTGCAATAAAACTGAATACCCTTCTTGACCATGTATTTTCAATTGGATTCGGACCAATGTACAAAGTGCTACCAAACGCCGCAGAATCTGTTGACAATCCAATTTTAACGGGATAAGACCTTGTAGGCTGTCCCTTTTTATTGGGAATATTTACCCATCTGTCATAAAAACTTATGGTATACTGATGGCCAGAAATTAGTTGGTGTGAAAGGGTTAATGAAATGGCGTCATCTCCACCCCCTGTTAAGGCAACATACCAATTTCCATCCTCTGGAGGCCCATAGGTTGAAGAGGTTATAATGTCCATATTTCCATCTGTACCAAAAGCCACCGAATTAGACATGGTGTAGTTATAATATAGATTGCTTAAATTCCATTGATCAACACCAGCAGTATTGATTTCGAAGCTTCCATTTAAAAATCCCTGAGCAAAGATTGGGGAACAAAATAAAATTAGGATGGTGGTTGTCGCCAACACCTTTTTGTTTAAGTAAAATATTTCCACTATAGAATTGCGGAGCATAATTATTCCACGATTATTTTACCCTTTTGGTAAATTGTATTATTCAGTAATACTATATATTCGTATAAGCCTTCACTAATTCCTAAAGATTTTGTAGAGATAGTTGTTATTGGATAATGAAGAGAAAAATTACCTATAACTTTACCAACATTGTCGTATAATTGGAGTGTAACATATTCATTTGACCAGGGTATTTTGCAATAAAGCCAATCAGCTGTTGGTATAGGGTAAATTTCAAATAATGAGTCTAAGGCATTGCTTTTCGTTTTGTTGGGTGTAGATTCATCTAGTCTTGCTAATAGGGGTAATGTGTGTGGTTGATATTTTTCGTTTGTTGCAAACGGATTGTTGAAATAACTTTCTTTTAGGTATTCCTTGCAAGTGGTTTGGTCGCAATACTCTCCTAAACTCGCTACCCATAAACTTTTACCATCAGCTGAAAGGCTAACTGGACAGCTCGTCCCATCTATATAATTATGCCCACCAGCAGCGCCAAGTATTCCGGGATAAGTTCCACTGTTTGATCCAAAATAGGTATACCACTTTAGGTTACCTGCAGTGTCGAAACGCTGAATATAACCCGCACTGTTTTTAGTGCTGTCATAATTAGGATATACATCTTGGAAGAATCCTGTAGAATCTTTTTTCAGTAAAGTGTAATTAATTAAACCTGTACTTCCAGCGAACCAAACATTCTCATTATCCAAACTGATTACGCTTCCTCCACCATTTATTGTTCGGATTAATTTGTTCGTATTACTATTAAGTTGCAAGGTGGTTGAACCATTTGTTATGAATAAATTATTTTTGTTGTTATTAAGAATATTTCCTGCAGTAGGGTAGTAAGTGCTCCAGATTAATGAATCAGATGGGTAACTGAATTCGGATACAAATGTATTAAATGCAGAACCGTTGGTTATTAATGGTTGATTATGTGCTCCTGAAAATGGCTTAAAAGGAAAATCTTTTGACTCTGTTGTACCTGCTACCCAAATGTGTTGGTCGTCCATACTGATTGAATAGATAGATTCATCACTTTGTAAATCGGTTACCGATCCTCCAGAACCACCCAAAAAGGTTGCCCAATTTAATTTCTTTGATAAGCAACTGAATGAAGCAATGAAGGCATCTGACCTTCCCCCAGCATAGATTTGTTTGTATGCTCCTGAATCCGATTTTATTACTGGCAAATTAGCAGAAGCTGTATATCCTCCTATGATAATGTTTTTTCCATTGCATGCAATTGAATTACAAGGGTAATCGTGATTTACACCTCCGTAGTAAGTTGACCATATCAATTTTGAATTGTCACAATTAAAATTCAACAAAAATGCATCAAAGTTGAATTCTTTGTTCATGAAGTAGGATGCTGAATCTATATATTTATTATATCCTCCGTTAAACTTAACAATGGGTAGGTCTGCAGAAGCTGTAATACCAGTAATCCATAAGTTATTGCCATCACTTTTAATGGCAGTTGCCATTTCAAAGTTATTTCCACCGTAGTAGGTATTCCACAACAATTGACCTGAGGTATCTAGTTTGGATATAGATAGGTCAATGTCATTTGAATTCATTGTATCTTGCATATATGAATTGCTATAAGAAATGAAATCAGCCGGAAGGGTTCCGTCTACACTACCAACAGCCCATACATTTTTGCCATCTGAGTTTATGGCGTTAAATTCGTTTATGGATGTAAAAAATGAACCATAAATTAATATCGGGTCAATTACAATGGTTCGACTCTCATCATATTTTTTAATTTCAAAAGAATAACTTATTTCTTCCTTGAGATAGTTGCAATTTATTTTCTTGTTTTTTTCGTCTCCATAATAGGCTTTTAAAATTTTCTCTTCGAAATAACCGGTAGAGGTATTGTGTTTAATTGTTTCCTTATTAGTAAGAATATTATCTTTGAATCCCTTATATTTTAGCCTGATTAATTTTGGATCGGCTTTAGGGTGTATGATGAAATCATATTCCAAATTGTTTTCATTGAAATAGATATGCCAATCAATTCCTGGGTATATATTTTCTATTATTATGTTATCGAAAGTTTGAACGTTTTGAATTCCATCTTTGCAATATGACGTATAGTAATTTGTTTTGAATTTTTTTGGACTATATTTTTTTGTTTTTTCTAATTCTATTTTTGCGTCAACTAGTTCCAATCCATTCCTAAAGTAAGTTGTTTTTTTACCGTTGTTTTTTTTTGTAATAAAGGTTAGGCCATTCTTGGTAATATATCCTTTCCATCCAAATCCATTAATACCAATTAAAATTTTAGAATCATATTGCCCTTTGTTTTCGATGAAGCCATTGAGTTGTTTTAAACAACTCAATGGCTTGCTGAATCCTGAATGGAATTCAAGGTAACATATAGAAAGGATAATTATCCTCAAGAAAGTCCTTTTACTCATTTTCTATCTATTTAAGACTATTTTTCCAAATTCCATTAATGATGAATTGGAGTAAACTTTCCATAGGTAGATTCCATTTTTAAATGAACTTAAATTGATATTATTTGTTGATTCCCCAATCAACTTTTTTACAAGGGTCAGGTTTCCTAATTCATCAAACAATTGCAAAGTGCAATCCTCTGTAATGTTCGAAATATTTACTGATAATAATCCCTGGTTAGGGTTAGGATATATTGAAATGACCGATGCTTTATTTATATTTTGGATACCTGTATTTTTATAGTAAAAAGTTGCCGATGTATCAGAACATCCATCTGCTCCTTTTACCTTTACTTGGTAATATCCAGTATTGTAAATTGTTATCGCTCTAATGGTGTCATTCGGAATTTTATTCCCGTTTACATACCATTGGTAGGAGGTAAATGATGTTGTTGTCAATAGCCCATTGGGTCCATTCTGGTTAATTACCGGACTTGGTAATGCTTTGAATTTTAACGATAAAACAGCAATACTATCACATCCGTTGATAGAAGCATTTTTTAATGTATCTGTATGGTAACCAGCTGTATTGTATAAATTTCCATTGAAATTGTATGATTCTCCTTGGCAAATAGTCACAACACTTAAAGATTGTGGCAATTGGTAGTACATCAGGTTAAGAATATGTATTGAATCTTTACCATTGATTGCTCCATTCTTTATGGTGTCTGCAAAAGATCCTCCTGATGAAAGTAAACTATCTTTATATTTATATGTTTCTCCAGGACATAGCCATACGGTTGTAGCTCCAATTGAAGTGTTTTGATTTAATTTGTATTTGAAAATAACACCTATTCCATTTTTTCCTCCACTACTCATAGTTCCATATAAATTGCTATCTATTTGCAAAAGGCTACCATTGGGTTGGTAACCACTTGTAGAGTCGCAATAATGTAAAACTTGGAAAGCTTTGTCTTTTATGCGCATTGAAAATATGTTTCCTAATCCATTAGGCCCACCATAGAAAGTAGTACCATAAAAAAATTGTCCATCATTGCTCAATGTTAATGAACCATACGGGTACCTGCCCATTATTCCATTGGCATCAAAATCTAATAAACTGCTGTATGAATTATTATGGAGGGTGTAGCTGAATATGCTTCCACTTCCATTTGCTCCACCAGAGGTTGTCATCCCATAAAGTGTATCGCCTGTTATGGATGCTGTTAAAGTTCCTTTTGGACGCGGCTCAGAATAGTTAGATGCAAAATCGTACATATCTTTATAAGTATGGTTTTGATCAGTGCTAATTGAAAAAATATTTCCCAAACCTTTGGTGCCTCCTCCAACTGTTAATCCGTAGAGCTGAGAACCATCTTTTGATAGTAATAAAGTTCCAGTTGGCTGTGAACCATAAGATGCAGGTAAGTTGTTCGGAAAATCTATTATTTTTTCATAACCAGTTCCATCTGTATTGATTTCGAATATTGTTCCAGTTCCTGCAGTTTGAGGGCTTGTTGTGCCTGTTCCACCGTTAGATGTAAGACCGAATAGCTTTGATCCATCCAGTGAAAGTGTTAAGTTGCCCATTGGGTTAGCCCCATCAGGTTTTCCTTCAAAATTGTAAAGTATTTTGAAGTTATTTCCAAGTGTATCAATACTGTATATTATTCCTGATCCTTCTGAACCATAAGGACCTCCGTAGGGTGTCATTCCATAAAGTAGTGCTTTATCTTTAGATGGAATTAAATCTGCATTGGGTGCAAAGTTTGTTTTTCCAAAGGTGTGAATCACTTTTATAATGGTATCATTTGGGTTAAGTGTAAATAATATCCCATGTGAGTTGGCGCCACCAGTACTTGTTGTTCCTATTATTAAATTATTATCATAAATAAGCGGCCCACTTGGACTCGATCCTGGATTAGGGTAATTGCTATTGGTAAAGTATGCCAATTCTTTAAACCATGTTCCGTTAGTTTGAACACTAAATAGGTTTCCGGCCGCATTTGAATTACCATTTCCTCCCCCCTGTATCGTAGTTCCTAAGAGCTGGTTTCCAACTCGCATTAAATCAGATTCAGGATTAGTACCATCATTTCCATTGAATGAATATAAATCTTTGTAATTACTTCCATCAGGTAGAATAGAAAATACATTACCTGCTCCATTTATACCTCCATAAGAGGTTACTCCGTAGAGTGTATCATTGCTAAATAACAATGACCCATTCGGGTTAGAGGCCGTATTATTGGGTCCGTTTTGACCTTGAAATTCTACTAAGGTTGTAAAATTGTTACCAAGGGTATCTATTCTGAATAAAGTGCCATTTGATTGGATTACATTGTTTACTTTAAAATTACCTCCAGTAGATGTTAATCCAAATAATTGATGATTAATGATGGAGAGTGAACCGTTAGGCGTTCCTCCATCTGCATTGTTACCAAAAGAGTAGAGGTTGGTATAATTACTTCCATCCAAATGAATTGAGAACACGTTGCCAAATGACGTGCCAGAAACTCCAGCTGTTGTTCCATAAAGTTGGTAACCAGAATAGGTAAGTGATCCATTAGGTGTAGAAGCTCCGTTTGTACCATCAAAGTTATAAATCAAAGCGTATTGAAAGTTTGTTGTATCTAGCGAAAATATGGCACCATCACCATTCGCTCCACCCGTGCTTGCTGTGCCATACAATTTAGATCCAACTGCAATTAATGATCCATTTGGGTTTCCGCCATCATTGTTTAGGGCACCAAAATGATAAAGGATTTTGTAACTCTGTTTTAGGTCCGTTGAGTAGATTGTTCCTTGGCCATATTTCCCTCCTGAGTTTGTTAGTCCGTAATAGAGATTTCCTAGCTTCAATAGTTTTCCACTAGGTCCCGAACCATCAATTGAACCAAATTGACTCCCAAAATTATACTGCCAATTCTGGTTCAAATTAATTTGGTTTTGACCCAATGAAATGGAATAAATTGACCCAACCTGGTTCTGACCTCCTGCTGAGGCAGTGCCAATTAGTTGATTGTTTATCTTAATCAAGGAACCCATAGGTGTTGAACCTAAGAGGGAGTCACTTAGGTTTGTCAATACCTGATATTGTGCTTTATATTGTGAGATATATCCACATAATAGCAAAGCAATTGCTATGATTTTTCTTGTCATTGTTAATATGATTTTTAATAGTTAGACGAATTAACTACTGATACTTTGCGTTCTTTCTATACCTCAAAATAAAGGCATACTCCCAAATCTTGGTCAAACAATAACCAATATAGGAAAGCATTGCCACTATCGTGGCAATGCCTACTTTCAATAAAAAAGTCATGGTTTTGTTTCTTAATGTTCGTAAGAAAACATCAACGGGATATTCTTTGCCAACTGCTTACCTAATGCAGAGCTGTTTGCTGCGGAGGTAGTTAATGTTAAATTAGCAGGGTTGGTCAAATCAATACCGGTAAATAGTTTGTTATAGTCAATTAACAAATGTACCAATTGTGTTTGGGTACCAATTACTGTAAATGCTTGTGCAGGCATAGTAACAGTGCATTTGTTGGCATTGGTTCCAATTTTGTAAGCGAAAGGAACAAGGTTATTGCCTGTTGCACTCCTGGTAGTGTCTATATTTCCTTGGAAATTAATAAATACATAGCCACCAGGTTGTGCAGTATTTCCGAACCACATTTTAGGTTGGTTAAATGTGCTGTCATTGGAGGCAGGGGTCTTTGTATTAGCAATCGAGTCTAAACCAACTGTAAAACGAACAGAGGTGTAATTACCAGCAGGCACCTGTCCGATAGGTACAGGCTCAGTTTGCATTACTTTTAGAGCATACGAGTTAGGAATAGTATATAAAACAGTGTTGTTGGCGCCAAGTAGCTGTACGTTTGAAATGTACAATTGAGCAATGTTAACACTAATTTTGCGGCCTCCAGTCATAATATAGGGCAATCCATAAGTATCCACTTCATTGGTGTCCACCATTGTATGCATGTGAAATTCAAATAAGCCAGTAGAGTTAACAGTAGTATTTGAACTGTTATTTTTAGAGCAAGCTGAAAAAATGAAAATTGTTGCAATGATTGCGAGTAAAGATAGATTTTTCATCGTAATTTTTTGTTAGGATTAATTTAAATCGTTTTAGTTAAAAAATGTCTGTAATACTTTCATTCACCGATCGGCTATGCCAAAGCGGAAATGAGACAATTTGAAATAA
>Ga0214172_1000911_pt1 | contig 10376 bp, 4 predicted proteins | sample TroBogEpilimnion_29_FD_153010 | JGI IMG/M metagenome (GOLD analysis project Ga0214172, IMG submission 153010) | Freshwater microbial communities from Trout Bog Lake, WI - 12JUL2007 epilimnion | ecosystem: Environmental > Aquatic > Freshwater > Lake > Epilimnion/Euphotic zone | place: Trout Bog...
GGCAGCCTCTGAACCTTTTGATTTGGATCATTTACAAGCATGGAGCATCAAAAATGAAATGTTGACCATAGATGATGAATCAACGCGTGAGAATTTGCGCCAACAACAGGTTAGAAAAGGCAATCTGCCCCTTCAAAACCTAGGTCGCCTAGTGCTAGAAACTACTGACCAAGAAATAGCACCCTTGCGCAAACTTATTTATCAATACAGGAAATCAGGAGAGGTTTCAGATGCGCTTCCAGTTCAACTTAGTTTGGCTCAGCTACCAATTGTAGGAGACCATATTTTTTCAGGAAATATCGGACATTGTTACAGCCATTGGCATTTGGTAGTCAGCACCAGCAAAGATGATTATAAATATTTGGTAAAAGCCTATTTAGAAGCCTTATTGCTCAACGCCTCAGGTCATACCATTCCTACTGTATTTATTTCATTGGTGAAAAATAAAGCTTTTGAATTGCCCCTATTTTCTTCCGTTGAGGCCTGTACGAAACTCAATTGGTTCCTTTCAGAATTTCTTTCCCATTCACAGCAGCTATGGCCTTTTTCACCAAAGTTACTTCCTCCCCACGAAATTAAGGTTGAACCAGCTGTATTAAATCCAGAAATCGCCCAAGCATTTGAAAGTGAAACAATAAAAAAGGCCAGCGATAAAATAAATCGAAAATTCAATGGAGACTATTCCTCTGTTTATGACCCTTATTTGCTAAAGTTAAACGAACTCAATTATTGGCAAAACACTGCTGTCTTGTCTTCCTTAATAAAAAATTCGGTTCAGATACACCAACAAATTTCTGCTGCCTACCCGAGTTATCCATTCAGTAAATAAAATTACCCATGAAACCATTCGATTCCTTTCAAATACCACTCGAAGGCACCAATCTAATTGAAGCCAGCGCCGGAACAGGTAAGACCCACTCTATTGCTTTGTTGGCATTAAGGTTTATCGTAGAAAAAAACTATCCGGTACAAAACTTATTGATGGTTACCTTCACCAAAGCAGCTGTTGCTGAGTTAGAAGCTCGGGTAAGGCATTTCGTTAGATTAGCCTATAGGTATGCCAACGGACAAACCATCCTTGAAGATGCCATTAAAGCCATTGTTGACAGAGGAATAAAGCAACATGGGGCACAGGTCAAAGAACAACTTCACCGTGCCACCCTGTTTTTAGATGAAACTGCTATTCTCACCATCCATGGCTTTTGTCAGTTGGTACTCAAAGAATTTGCATTTGAAACAGATCAACTCTTTGGTGCCGAAATAGCTGAACAAGAAGGAGAATTGCAGAATTACCTAGTAGATGAATTTTGGAGGAAAGAAGTTTCAGTCATTCCTGTTGAGGCTTTAGGGTTTCTTTTTGCCAATGGCTTAAGTCGTGCAAGGTTGCTCGAATTGCTTCAAGTGCAACTGGCAGGTAAAGACTTTAAACCAGTTTCCGAATTTGAATCCGGTCTTCAGTTTGATCAGCTTACCATCAATTGGAAAGAACACTTGCAAATGCAAGATTTGGCAATACAAGGGCGCGATCAATTGCAAACAATCATTGACAATGCAGTTGCGCATTTAGATGCGAATTATGATGATTTTCAGGAAACCCTGCGTACAAACCGCTATGCCAAAGATTCTGATTTAATATACTTCAGCGATGCTGCCCAGCATGTCCATTTTTATTTCAATCTGGACGAACCAAAGGGTTATCATGAAAAGGTTTATGAGCCTATTAGCGCCTTCAAATTGAGGTATCAACAGGTAAATCAAACTTATTCATCCACTTGGCAAGCCCTAGCCCAACAAATTTATATTGCAGCCCTGCAAGACATACAACACTACCTTCAATTTCAAAAAGCCAAGCGCAATATCATCACCTTTGATGATATTATTTTCCAATTGCACAAAGCCATAACTGGTTCACGCCAAGAACTTTTAAGGCAATCCTTGCAAAAGAAATATTGGGCAGTTTTTATCGATGAATTTCAAGATACTGATAAAATGCAGTATGAAATATTCTCCACTGCCTTCAATGCCTCATCCACTGTTTTCTACATAGGCGATCCCAAACAAAGTATCTATGGCTGGCGAAAAGCAGATATCGACACCTATTTTGAAGCCTCCGCAGCAGTTGACAATACCTATACCATGGAAGTCAATTATCGTTCAGCTGCCAATTATATTGAAGCCCTCAATCATTTCTTTCTGCCCAAGCCCGAATTTGATACCTTTCAAACCAATGTGTTTGGTTATGCCAATGTTAAAGCAGCCAAGAATAACCTGCATAAGCAATTGCTCCACAACAATGTTGCAGAACCTCCTATTTCCATCATAGAAGCACCCAATGTCCCTGCTATTGCAACCGCAACTGCCAAAGAAATATATTGGTTACTGAATGACCAATTAACTTTGCTCAAAAAAAATGAAACAGACACCCAAAGCATTCAGCCAACAGATATCGGAATTTTGGTACGCACCAACCGCGAAGGGTTGCTCATCAAAAAGGAATTAGCCAAAGTAGGCATTAAATCCGTTACAGTTGATGATACCAAGGTCCTCGAAACAACCGAAGCTCCCTATATTCTTTATTTGTTAGATGCTATATTAAAACCCTCACGCTCCTCCATCAATAAAGCCTTATTAAGCCCATTTACCAAGCAGACCCTACAAGACTTACTTTCCCAAGACGAACAACAAATTCTCACCCAATTCAACGACTATTTGCAAATCTGGATGCGCGATGGTATCCTTCCTGTGCTCAATCGGTTCGCAGCTGACTTTGACATCAGAAAAATATTGTTGCATGACCACCCAGCCTTAGGAGACCGTTTACTTTCCAATTACCAACAAATTACTGAACTGCTTCATACCGTAGAAGTAGATAAGGCCTTTAGTCCAGCTGAATTGGTTAAATGGTTGGCAAGGGCAATTGAATCAAAAAATGCCATTGGTGATCAATTTGAACAGCGCATCGAAAGCGATGAAAACGCAGTCCAAATAATGACCGTTCATAAAAGCAAAGGGTTACAATTTCCAATTGTTTTCTTGCCTTACCTAGACCTTAAAAACACCCTTGAAACCAATAAGGGAAGCAACACAATACTTGAATCCAAACTGGTTGCCTATAAAGATGAGTCCTCTAATTTCAGGGCCTCATTTTATCAAGGACTAACACCTGAGGAACAACTTCAGTTGCAACTGCAACTCGAACAAGAAAACAGAAGGTTGTTGTATGTTGCCATGACACGACCCGTTTATAAGTGTTACCTCTTCCACAGTACCTCAGCTAAAACATCTACACTTGTTCCTTTTATTGATTTGGTCAAAGAAAGCAATCCTGATTACATTCAATTTCAAAGTGTTGAAGAGCTCCATTCAAATTTGACCAATGCGCCAATTGCTAATAATGCCCAATTAAAAGGGGATTCACATTCTACTCAAAATTGGATGACACCCTTGCAACCCAAGCGATTTTGGGTAACTGGTATGCATTGGAAAAAAGTAAGTTATACCTATTTAGCTGGAGTCCACCAATCACTAGCTAAGCCCGCCCCTCAAAATTTAAACAGTAGTTACGGTCAATTTATATTTCATCAATTAGACAAAGGTGCCAGAATCGGAAACCTGATTCATACCCTGCTAGAGCTCATTGATTTTCAGCAGCCATCTGATTGGGCCTTTATCATCAACAAACAACTAAAGAAACAATACCCCTCCAAATTAGACACTTATGGTCCTGGATTGGTGCAATTGTTTGAACATGTTCTGAATTGCCAGCTCAATTCAAATGCTTCCGAACCCGCTCCACATTCCCCAATCGCCTCACATTCCCTGATCTCCCAATCATCTACAATCCCCCCCTCGTCATCAATATTCCCATTCTCCCTTTCAAATATTCATTCCAGTCAATTGCTTCAAGAATTTGAATTTGACAAAATGTTACCCTTGTTCAAAGCAAAGACCTTAGAAAACCTCTCTAGCGCAGAATGTGAAATCCATATTGGAAGTGATGAACAACTAGAAGGTATACTCAATGGAAAGGTCGATTTATTCTTCGAGCATCAAGGTCAATATTTTATTGTTGATTGGAAAACAAATTACTTAGGCGATCAATTCATAAATTATGAATCATCCCAATTATTGCAAGCCATGAATGACAACAATTACCACCTGCAATATTTGATTTATACATTAGCAGTTACACTTTACCTCAAGCAACGACTGCCAAGGTTTGATTATGAAACCCAATTTGGAGGGGTATATTACCTATTTGTAAGAGGAATGCGCCAGGACCAAAACACAGGTGTTTTTTACAAAAAACCTACCTGGTCTACTGTAAAAGCACTTGCTGACCTTTTGAAAATTAATTTGTAATTTCACTTTGTGAAAACTATTGGGCTAATTTTGTTAACCATCGTCGTGCTTTTGCAAAGCATGAATAGTTTTATACTCTTTGCTGACTACCAAATAAACAAAGCCTATTACACCAAGACCCTTTGCGAAAACAGGTTCAATTCAAATTCAAACTGCAAAGGAAAATGTCATCTTCTAAAGCAACTCAAAAAGGCCGAATCCAAAGATGCAAGCCCTAACCAACAAAAGTATAAAATCAGCAATCTCTTTTTTTGCCATCAATCCTCCAATAGGATTGTTCCAAATCCTACACAACTAGCTTTGGGTAGATTAAGTGTAGATTTTAATCTTTTAGATCAACCTATTCTGGTTCCTGATCAACCACCTCGTGTTTAATTTTCTTGCAACTCCTTGTTCAAACTTGGTGTCCTATTGAGCCCTAATCCTTAAACGGGACAGGTTGCTTTAAGCGGAATATTAAACTGTTGATTAAATCCTATGAAAAAACGTATCTCCCTAATCACCTCCCTCTTCATCTTTGGCCTTTCGCTATTACCAAGTTCAATATTTGCCCATTCAGGTGGTTCATGTGATTCCACTTCAATGCCATTTAACTGTTGTCGGCCCGATGGACATGCCCCAGCCGGTGTAATGTCCGACCATGTTCACCTCAAAGGGCAATGGGGTTTTTCTTATTCATTGCAAAGTCAAACCAGTGTAGGCAATTACCAACAGGCTCAAGCCGTAAGTGACCAACAGATACTTCAAAACTATGCCATGGTTCCTCAAAGCATGCAAATGAATATGCACATGTTTATGGTGATGTATGGCATTACTGATCAATTAACCGCCATGCTCACCCTGCCCTATCAACAAAATGAAATGACCATGAAAATGCCAATCAATGGTATGGTTATGCCAGGAATGCCCTCTGGACCAGCCACCAGTTATCCCAATTCTATGTTAACCACCACCAATGGTCTAGGCGATATTCACCTAGAATTTTTGTACAAGTTATTAGACCAAGGTGCCAAACGCTTGATTGGTGGATTGGGATTAAGTCTGCCAACCGGAAGCATCAACGAAAAAGGAACCACCCTTTTAGGAGAAAACGCCCTATTACCCTATGGTATGCAATTAGGATCAGGTTCTTATGCCTTGTTACCATCCCTGACCTATGTGGTTCAGAAATGTCAATGGTCCATGGGTGCAAATTCCATAGCCAATGTTCAGTTAAGCCCCAATTCTTTAGGCTATACTTCAGAAAATCAATGGGTTACATCAGCATGGTTGGGCTACCGCTGGGTCAGTTTTTTGAGCACCTCGGTTCGCCTAGAATACCTCGCCCAATCAAGCATACAAGGCTTTGACGCCACAACCGCGTTGCTTTCATCCAATGATCCCAATTCCAACACCCTCAATACAGGATCCAATAGAATCAATGCCTACCTAGGGCTCAACCTTTATAAACCTCAACAGCCCTTGCGTGGAATGAGATTAGCCTTAGAGTATGGCTTACCAGTCTATCAAAGCTACAATGGAATCCAACAACCCGTTACAGGCATCTTCACAGCACAACTATTCTATTTGTTTTAAATAGAAGGTCTTTTGGCTTAATCAGTTAACTTTGTACCATCAAATAATAGGTCTGAAGTTAAATACATAATCAAGCTAAAATGACATTCCACAATGCAAGCAAACCAGCAATGAACTGGCATAGATTTAAAAAGTTAGGCATTTCAACCTCACTATTGTTAATGTTGTTAGTTCTTATAAGTTCTTGTTCTAAAACCACCACCAGTTCAGCTACCCAATATGGAACGATATCCCTTCAATTTCAATCCCAAATCGCTGGACATAATATAGACACCATCGGAAAGTTTTATACCGACTCCTTAGGCCGAAGAATATCATTAAATCTAGCCCAATTCTATTTTTGTGGCGTTATTTTACACCAAGCCAACGGGGCAACTTACGTAGTTCCAGGCGTTTATGGACTTAACACCCTACAATCTGGCTCCATTTCTCTCGGACAGGTACCCGTAGGAGATTACACCTCAATCACAGTCAATATCGGGGTAGACGCCGCTGCCAATGCCGTTTCATCCGCCGGTTACCCTGCCACCAATCCCCTTTCTCCACAATCACCACCCATGTGGTTCGGCAACACTGTTCAAGGCTTTGAATTCGTAAATATTCAAGGCTCAGTTGACACCACCGTCAATGGAACCGGAACTGGAAATAAAATCATACCCATCAGCTACCAAGTTGGCACCAATGCGCTTCTAAGAAGCATAACCCTCACCGGTCAAACCCTCACCATCGGCCTAAACCAAAATCTGAATGTTAACTTCGTTTGCGACTACGGAAAGTTGTTATCTGTTGTCAATTTCAAGACCAACCCGTCAGCCACCCCCTTTACATCCAATTCAGCAGTAGCGACAGCCATTGCCAACCAAGAACAAGCGTTTTTAAGGTACAAATAGGTGGAGGGTTGATTCAATATATTTTGAACTCATTATTTGTTTAGAATATGATATCCGTTAGTTCTTTTCTCAGGAGTTTTTTTTAGATTTCTTTAATTTTGTAATATATAGCCAACCTTTTTAGATCTGACTCAACTCAAACGAATACGAAGAATAAAATATTAAATCTCAAGTGCAACATTTGCTGCATGTATTTAATATTGTTGCTCATCCTACCAACGGTAACATTCTCTTCAACAAAGACTTGGGCTGGAGGAACAGGGACCACTCTGAACTGGCAAACTTCAGGTAATTGGACTGGTGGAACACCTGCATCAGGAGATGATGTGGTGTTTAATACTACAGGTACCCTTACTTTTACAACTGGACCTGCCGCCAGCATATCCTTAAACTCTATTACGGTAAGCTCTGGAACTGTTACCTTAATTGCATCTACTTATACATTAACAGTTGGAGCTTCTAATACCGCATTAACTGTTTCTTCTGGCGCTCAGTTAAACATAGGAACAGGCTTGACAATCTCCATGTCCTCCACAGCTTCAAGTTCTATTGTTGGCACGCTTCAAATAAATTCAGGTGGTGTTATAAATCTCCCTGATCCGTTTTATTTATCAGGCTCAGGCACATTTACCATGAACGGTCATATTCAAATCGGAAATGCAAATGGCATCACAACTGCCGGAACTGCCTCTGGTGCTGTTCAGACTACCACTCGAAATTACAATACTGGAACTGGTTACACCTATGAGTATAATGGAACTGGTGCACAAGTTACAGGTACTGGTTTACCTACAGGGTCTGCATTGACATTGATAATTAACAATTCTCAAACCATAACCAATAGTTCCACTGGTGTTACATTATCTCAATCTGTAACCTTCCCAGCAAGTTCCGTACCTAATTTAACACTGACACAAGGCATTTTGACCACCACCACTTCTAGTTATTTGAGGTTAAGTACCACTTCCACTTTAACTGGAGGCTCCTCCACATCCTATGTAAATGGTCCTTTGGGTATTATGTATGCCTCAGGGCCATTAAACCCACCTACGCTGAATTTAGCTCCTATTGGAGCAGGTGGTAATTATTACCCAGTGTCAATTTTGTATTCTGGTTCCACTACTGGTTGTGGATTATTATTTCAAGCATTCAATTCAAGCTGTGGAGGAACACCCTCAGGTTTTTGTTCACTTAGCACAAGTGAATATTGGCTGTTAACTAATCTTCAGGGTTCGAGTAGTTCTAGCTTCACCTTTTCATTTCAGCGTCCTACAGCCCTCGGCTCTTTAGATATTATAACAGCTACAAGTATTCAATCATCGGGTTCACTAAATGTTGCTGCAACCTATACTTCCTATGGAAATAAGGCCTCCACCTCTTATTCCATTGAAAACAATACCGCCGTCACTGACTTTGGCACACCCACTGCAACTGATTATTATAAAGCTTTTGCGTTCGGATCCTCCAGTTCAGGCGGTGCTCCAACAATTAGCGTTCAGCCTTCCGCAGGGTCAATTTGTTCAGGAGGTACCTATAGTCCAACGCTAACTGCTACTTCCAATAATGGAGTAACTTGTACCTATCAATGGCAATATTCCACAGATAATTCTAGTTGGTCAAATGTTTCAACTGGTACACCAGCTCATTCTACTTATTCAAATGCTACAACTGCCACTCTTTCTGATGTTACAACGGCAAGTGTGGGCTCAGGTTCTGCAAATTATTACCGTTGCGTGGTTACAGCAAATAATGCCTCTTGTGCTACCACTCAAACAAATAGCAGTTCAGCACAACTTTCAATTAACGACCCAACCCCAGCTTCAACCCCTGCTTCAGGTTCTTATGTTTGGGCTGGAGTTAATACTTCTTGGAATACGGCCTCAAATTGGCAAGTTTATACTGCAAGTAGCACCTATACTGTTTCAGCCGCTGTTCCCACTTCTACCATTAACGTAATTATTCCTGCCACTAATAGTTGCATCAGTAGCTATCCGACTTTGGATGCCACCGCTAATACAAATAATTTAACAATTGAGTCAAGTGCAACCTTAGGTATGTCTTCTCAAACGCTCAATGTTTATGGTAATTTAGCAAATAGCGGAACAATTACCCCATCTACCGGAACCTTATCTATGTCTGGAGGGTCATCTCAAACGATGACAAGCAATGCAACAAGTTTTTACAATTTGACCATTGCAAATACATCCGGTGGAGTTTCTTTAAATGATGATGCTACTGTTACCCACAACCTAACCCTCACCTCAGGCGTTTTAACAGTCGGTGCCAATACCCTTACCCTTGGTGCATCTGGTACAGACATGACATCTGTTCCTGCTAACACAGGAGCATCTACCAGTTATATCAATGCAAGCAATGCTAGTGGGGGTGTAAAGCAATTTATCAATACAAAAGCCAGTACCTATCAATTTCCAATAGGTGACGCTTCTTATTCTACCCCTATGAATATCAATTTTGCAAACGCTTCTACCTTGGCTGCAGGTGCTTACTTAACTGTTTACACCACCCAAGCCACCATGCCGAAATTTAATACCTCCATGACGAATTACCTCAACAGGTATTGGTCCGTTGTAAACTCGGGTATCACAACCCCTACTTACACAGTCAATTATTATTACAATAACAATGATATTCATACCGGAGGAGCCTTTACCAAGCTAGATCCTGTTGTTCAAATCAATCCTTCTACTCCTACCTATCCTCAATGGGTTATTCCATCAGGCACTGTTTCCAATGTAACTGGTGGAGGAAGCTGGACCCCAACCTTTACCAATTCTTCGTATAAGTTAGGTTCAGCAAGTTGGACATCTGCAAGTAATTTGGTTTCTTGGAGTTCTGTAACCCAATTGCCTACCCTTGCATCTGGTGCTACCCATACATTATTTGGTGGAGCTGATGACCAAGCCACAGTCCTTCCCATCGAACTACTTACCTTCACCGCCAATCCACTAGATAAATTCGTAATGCTCAACTGGGAAACGGCATCCGAAGTAGACAACGCCTACTTCACCATCGAAAAAACCAAGGATGGTATTAACTTCGAATATGTAACCCAAGTCGCAGGTGCAGGTAATAGTGCTGAGAGGCTGTATTATGCTGCAGTGGATTCTTTTCCCTACCCAGGATTGTCGTATTACAGATTGAAGCAAACCGACTTTGATGGCAAATACAGTTATTCAAATTTGGTGCCGGTTAACTTTAATTCTGAAGTAGCCTCCAATTACTTGCTTTACCCCAATCCAGTTAACAACGGGTTGCTAAACCTGTCTTATGTGGCTCAAAAGAAAAGCAACCTGGTCCTTACTATTTATGATATGCAAGGCAGGGTAGTAGCCACTCAGGTTTTACCAATTACTGATGGAGGAGCCCAATTGGTAAATATTGATGCCGTAAAAGCCCTCAGGGCCGGACTATATACTGTAAAAGGATTGAGTGATACCATTTCCTTTGTGCAAAAGGTGGTGGTAGAATAGGTGATTTAAGGTAGAAGCGATCTGTTAAAGCCTTTTTTTATCTGCCGATGGGGTAGGG
>Ga0214172_1000921_pt1 | contig 10287 bp, 10 predicted proteins | sample TroBogEpilimnion_29_FD_153010 | JGI IMG/M metagenome (GOLD analysis project Ga0214172, IMG submission 153010) | Freshwater microbial communities from Trout Bog Lake, WI - 12JUL2007 epilimnion | ecosystem: Environmental > Aquatic > Freshwater > Lake > Epilimnion/Euphotic zone | place: Trout Bog...
GTGGCACAGTTGTAACAGTAGGTGGCTCCAGTAGTGTCGGTAACGGCACAAATTAATTATTGCAATTTTAAAAATGGTTTAATTAAATAAACCATATCTGTTTTAAAAACTATTTATCTAGCGTGTATTTTCACGTTTAAAAACAACACAAGGACAAACATGACAGACTCAAGAGACACAATTGTTGCATGGGCAAAATGGGCAGTAGCCAACCACGCACATTTTCACTACACCGAAGGACCACAACGCATGGAAGCATTGGGAACATTTCCAATTAAGTTTCCTGTCTTTGCCGACTGTTCGGCCGCTGTTACCCTTTGGTTCTGGCTTTCGGGCGCCGCAGACCCTAATGGCGGTACTGCATATAAAGGCAATCAATTTGGTCGTGAAGGTTACACCGGAACACTTTTTGGACACGGAACAAAAATTGACCCCGCACACGTTGTCCCGGGCGATGTTGTAATTTACGGAGCCAATCCAGGAGAGCACACAGCACTTGTTGTAGAAGTTCACGGAACAGATATCCTTACGGTGTCTCATGGTGAAGAAGGCGACCCAAGCCTAGTTTGGGTTAATGCACCAAAAGGACCAAATCCTCACAAATATGGTCACGATGGCCGTACCCCACAAACATTCCTTCGTTTCCCTACTGCAACAATAGGAACACTACATACACCTCCGGTTGCATAAAACCATGATTGCTACGTCCATTTTAGACGGAACCAATTTCTGGTTCAACTACATCGCAGCAATCGGTTTTGCATCTGCAACAATTTGGGGGGCTGTCACCTTTATCCACAGACGTTGGATTAGACAGGTTACCGCAATTGTTGGCAAAGAACTAGACGCTGAACTCACTAACAAAATCGCAGAAGAGGTAAAGGAAATTCACTACGAAACTCAATCAAACGGCGGTGGAAGCATGAAAGATTCACTTGCACGTATTGAGCGCAACCAAGAAGAGTTGCAACGTTACATACAAAAAGTTGACAAGGCGTTAGAACGCCACTTGGGTTATCACGAAGGGGCCGATGAATAAGAATGGCAAAGCACTGGGAATTCCACCCGTCAGTACGAACGGGAAAGGACAGAACTCTCGGGGAGCGAGCAGCAGACAGAATGAGACTGGGGATGGGAACGTGGACGTTTCTTGGTTCGTTTCTGATAGGAATGAGTTTTTGGATTACCAGCGGCGGTTTTGGAACTGACCCCGCTCCTTATTTTAGATTAAACCTAGCATTGTCAATGTTGGCTGGGCTTCAAGGTTCTGTACTTTTAATTGCAGCAAAGCGCAGCGACAAAATATCTGCGGAATTACAAGAGTTTCATTTAAGCACAACTCTTTCTCAAGCAGAAATGCTAGAAAACATGAAACAAATGATGGAGGAACACCGTCAAATGTTAAAGGAATTAAATAAGTGAAAATTTGGTTAGAAGTTTTATTCTATTCAGGAATTGGCTCTATCTGTATGGTTGCTCGTGACGTACTTAGTACCGTACTTACCGACGCAATTGCTAATGGTAAAGCAAAACTTGCTGGAAACATGGATGGTCTTAATGACGTTGTAAACATTGTTCTTGCCGCTTATTCAGGTGTAAATCTTATTCATTTAGGTTGGCAAGGTTGGCTTGGAATCATTCCTATTGGAATTGTTGGAAAAATAACTACTGAACGTGCCACGAAATGGTCGCATAAAAACATTAAAGAGGAAAACTAATGGCTGAACGCATTGCTGGAAAAATGGGAAAATTGCCTGCTCAAATGCTGGCTATGGGGACGCTTAATGAGTATATGCGTGTCAATATTCCTACACCACCACCTACTTTTGATTATTCATCAAAGGTAAAAGATTACCCAATGGCGCTTAATGACACCTATGGTGATTGCACTATTGCTGGCATTGTTCACATGCTTCAACTTATTTACGCTGAGGTAGGAGAAAACTTTGAATATCCTGGTGATGAAGCAGTAAAAGAAACATATTTTAAACTTTCAAATGGTGAAGATTCGGGACTTGTTGAGCATTCTGTTCTACAGACCTGGATGTCTACAGGTTTGTTTAATAATAAAATCTCTGCTTATGCTCCAGTAAATATTAAAAATCAAAGTGAAATGAAAGCCGCTATTTACTTATTTGGCTCTGTTTATCTTGGTGTTGAAATGCCGAAGAATGCAATAACTCAATTTGAAAATCATCAACCTTGGCACATAGATGGTGAGCCAGAACAACCTTCTGGGGGTCACTGTGTAATTGCAACAGGTTATAACCGTTTGGGCATGGACATTATTACTTGGGGTTCAACAGAATCTATGACTTGGGAGTGGTGGGAAAACTACGGCTCAGAAGCGTGGGTTGTTATTCCAGAAATTTTTGTTGAAGCAGACCACGGACCAGTATGGTCAATTGACATTTTAAAATTACAACAGGACTTGAAGAACCTTGACAACTAACCTACAACCACCGCAACACGGCGATGCCGTATTTGCGCACACATCTAACGTATACGGCTGGGTTATTCGACTAGGTCAAGCAATTCGTTGGTGGAAATACCGTTCATGGAATCACATGGCTTATGTTGATTCTGTTGACGAAGATGGAACTATCTGGGTAATTCAGATGGCTCGTCGTTGCGAACGAGTAAAACTTCAAGACGTTGCACCAAAAGGTCACGTTAAAATTATTACATGCCCACCAGAAGTAAATCGAGAAATGGCATCCGCTTACGCAACAAGGCAACTTGGAACAAAATACGGTGTTCTAACAATTATCAGCATTGCTGTAAACCTTTTTATGCCAAACCCACTGCGTCTTGACATTCGTAAAGAAGATACCCTCATTTGTTCCGCTCTTGTTGCACGAGCCTGGGAACACGGTGGTTGGAATTGCCCAGTTGACCCCTTTCAAGTAACTCCAGCAGAATTTGATGGACTTCTTGGTGGTGGCGGAGTACGGGTCTATTAATGACCGGAGAGCATGACCAAAGTGTTACTCACCATTATGTTGTTCATTATCCTGCCCATCCAGAACGAACTGACGACCCTCACTACAAAGATTTCAATGCTTTCCGACGCAGAACAAAAGACACTGCTCAGTGCGCTATTGGTTTGCACCGCAATGACTTTAGTGAATGTTCTTTAGAAAAACCACTTGAATTGCATCACGCTCACGTAGAGTTTTCCTTGCAAAATGGTGTAGACTTAAAATGGTTAGAAATAGATTACCCAGGAATTAGTGACCCAGACTCAGTGGGGGCATGGGTTGAAAGTGCAGAAAATCTTATGTGGCTTTGCGAAAATCACCACAGAGGCGCAGGCGGAATTCACGTTGCAGCGGCCTCAGACTTTGAAGCAGAAAAATATGTTCGTGGGTTAATTACCCGTATCGTTTCCGAAAACAAGGAATAAATTATGGCTTATCCAGACAAGACAACGCCCCGCTCTTATGGTGGTTCAGTACCACCAGCGTATATAACGTCAGACATACCAGACTACTACGCAACAAATCAAACAATTACTATTTCTAATGCCGCAGGTTGGTATGAAGTAGACGATACCGGTCAGGCAACCACGAACCCATTGGGTACGCGTGGTCCATTTGTTATTGCCGTAAATCTTGGACAAGCCAACGAAGAAAAAATTCTTTGTTCATCAATCAGCATTGCTGATTCTTTCATTACAGTTTGGACAGATGGTGTTTTAAACGGTCGTGGTTACGACGGAACTATTATTGCTCATCACTATCACCAAACAACACAAACAAAAGTTTCCGACACTTTTCACGTTTCATCTGCCGTAGAAAGCCTTCAATTTAATGAAGGTATTATTGCCGCACTTATTGGTGGTCAAGGTGGACAAGGCGCTCAAGGTTCTCAAGGAGCACAAGGTGCTGACGGTGTTCAGGGCCCTCAGGGTGCTCAGGGCGTTGGCACACAGGGCCCACAAGGAGTGCCAGGAACGGGCTCACAAGGTCCTCAGGGAGCACGGGGTGCAACTGGCACCGGAACACAAGGTTCGCAAGGAGCGCAAGGTGCGCAGGGTGAACCAGGTACCGGTGGCGGTTCTCAAGGTCCGCAAGGTTATCAGGGTGCCGACGGTGCGCAAGGTCCTCAAGGAGATTTGGGACCACAAGGAAACGATGGGTCACAAGGTGTACAGGGTTTTCAAGGAAACGATGGCGCTCAAGGTAACGACGGTGCGCAAGGCACACAAGGAAACGATGGTTTACAAGGACCTCAAGGAAATAATGGGGCACAAGGTTTTCAAGGACAAGGGTTCACCTATCAAGGTGACTATGTATCTGGTTCAACTTACAATCCGTACGATGTCGTAACAGCCTCAGATGGTTCAACGTACATTACGGATGAATCAGGTCAACTTCCTGACCCAATTTTAAATACTGGCGATTGGTATTTGTTTACTTCTGCTGGTGCTCAAGGACCCCAAGGTGCTTCGGGCGGAGGCGGTGGCTCACAAGGTCCTCAAGGTGCCGATGGCGCACAGGGTCCTCAAGGAGATTTAGGTTTACAAGGCCCACAAGGTCTTACTGGTGACCCAGGAATATATGAATCAGACGACGGCGTTCCACCGGTTGATGAAAATATTCTTTGGCTTGATGAAACAGTTGCCGGACTTGGTGCACAAGGTGCGCAAGGTGAGCCGGGAGCACAAGGACCACAGGGTGCTCGCGGTTATCAAGGTGCAGCAGGTGCTCAGGGTGCACAAGGTGCTAATGGTACAAATGGAACTCAAGGCTCTCAAGGCACACAAGGCAATCAAGGTGCTCGTGGTTTTCAAGGTTCGCAGGGAAACAATGGCGCACAGGGTGCACAAGGCTCAAATGGTGCACAAGGTCCGCAAGGAGCAACTGGTAATCAAGGTTCACAAGGAAACCAAGGAACGCAAGGTGCAACTGGAACCGGTACGCAAGGAGCACAAGGCGCACAAGGAAGCAGTTACGGTTCAACCCCTGGTCAAGTAATTAGCATGACCATTTGGAACTCTAGCGACATGGGATTTACTAGCAACTTTTCAACTAGTTCAACAACCTACTCCGCCATTGCTTCAAAGACGTACACGCCAAAATCAAACAGTTCGTACATTTTTATTGAAGCATACGCTGTTTATAACTACGGCGGTGGTTCTCAGGCTGACGATTTCTATGTAAACCTCACTTGGAACGGCGCTGAAATTGGTTATACACATCAAATCTTTGTTGCTGCCGCAGGCGGAGGAACTCGAAGTGGTGTTTTGTTCCCAGTAGCGGGACGTGTTACAAACGGAAGTACAACCGGATACACGCTTGCCGTTAATGGAAAACGTGGAACCGCGGACGACAACTTAGTGGTTCTTGCCGACGGTGCTTTTTACGTAAAAATTACAGAAATTGCAAGGTAGCAAAACGCAGTAATTGCAGTAAACACCAGTTAAATGCTGGACATTTTGAAATGTCATGATAAAATCAAGGCAGTTCTCATAGTAGTAACCCAAGTATTAAAACACAAACACATAGCCAAAAGTGTTTGTTTCATCTCTCTTTCAAAGGAATTTACATGGCACAATTAAAGTATTGGAATGGGTCCGCTTGGGTTACCGCAGTAGTCGGTGCTCAGGGTTTTCAAGGAGACCAAGGTCCTCAAGGTAATCAAGGAACTCAAGGTGAAACTGGTTCTCAAGGTTCACAAGGTAATCAAGGAAACCAAGGCTACCAAGGACCTCAAGGTTCTAAGGGTGACCAGGGTAACCAGGGTAACCAAGGTTCAACTGGACCACAGGGTTACCAAGGTAACCAAGGAAATGACGGACCTCAGGGTTTCCAAGGAAATGATGGAGCCCAAGGTTTTCAAGGCGACCAAGGACCGCAAGGTTTTCAAGGAGACCAAGGACCACAGGGTAATCAAGGTTACCAAGGACAAGGATTTACTTATCAAGGCAACTGGGACCCAGGTACTACATACAATGCGTACGACGTTGTAACTTACTCCGACGGCTCAACTTACATTGCCAGCGACACAAACAAGAATAAAGAACCAGACACCAACTCGTCTGACTGGACTCTTTTTACCTCAGTTGGTTTACAAGGAACACAAGGTTTCCAAGGTGACCAGGGTACACAGGGTAATCAGGGTTTCCAAGGCGACCGTGGTTTTCAAGGCTTCCAGGGTGAAAAAGGTTATCAGGGATACCAAGGCTCACAAGGACAAGACGGAACACAAGGCTTCCAGGGAGACCAAGGAAATCAAGGCTTCCAGGGTGACCAAGGGCCACAAGGTTTTCAGGGCGACCAGGGTCCTCAAGGCTTCCAAGGCGACATGGGACCTCAGGGTTATCAGGGATACCAAGGACAGTCTGACAAGTACGCTACAACAAGTTCAAGCGACTACACACTTGCTACTGGTTCTGGTGACATTACAGTTGCAGCAGGTCTTTCATACACACCTGGACAAGAAATTGTTATTGCCAACGACAGCACACACTATGTAGTTGCTACCGTTGACTCATACGACCCAGAAGGCGGAGCACTTGCCTTTACAGTTGGCACCACATCAGGCGACATTGTTGGTTCTGGCGAATTCACATCATGGACAGTCAACCTTAACGGTGCTGTTGGTGTTCAAGGTACGCAAGGTTTCCAAGGAGACCAAGGCCCACAAGGCTTCCAGGGCGACCAAGGAAACCAGGGTTTTCAAGGTGACCAAGGTCCGCAGGGATTCCAAGGAAACGACGGAAACCAAGGATTCCAGGGAGACCAGGGTCCTCAGGGATACCAAGGACCACAAGGTGACCAAGGATTCCAAGGTAACGATGGTCCTCAAGGATTCCAAGGAGACCAGGGAAACCAGGGATTCCAGGGAGACCAAGGTCCTCAAGGATTCCAAGGAGACATGGGACCTCAGGGTTACCAAGGCCTAGGATTTAACTATCAAGGTGCATGGAATGAAACAACCGTTTACAACCTTAATGACGTTGTATCATACAATGGTTCATCATACGTAGCGCTTGCTAACAACGACGGAGAACAACCAGATGTAACTGGATTCTGGTCACTTATTGCATCCAAGGGCGACCAAGGAAACCAAGGTTACCAAGGTGACCGTGGATTCCAGGGATATCAAGGAAATCAAGGATACCAGGGCGACCGTGGATTCCAAGGTTACCAAGGTAATCAGGGTAACGACGGTACGCAAGGTTCACAGGGTAACATCGGTGACCCAGGTATCTACGAGTCAAATGACGGCGTTCCACCAATGGACACTAACATCCTTTGGCTTGACGAGACCGCAACCGCATCTCCACCAAACGCAACAGAACTACAGGGATACCCAGTTAGTGCAACCGCCCCTACTGAAGGACAAGTTCTTGTCTTCACCAGTGGTGTTTGGACTCCAACAACTCTGTAACAACTAAACCTTTTCTGTGCCGCGGGTCTGTAATGGACCCGCGGCACACAGGTTTGCAGTACAATTAATGTAATATTTCGCTACCAAATAAGGTAAATTATGGCACAGTTAAAATACTGGAATGGCTACTCTTGGGTTGAGGCCGTCATTGGAGCACAAGGTTTTCAAGGTAACCAAGGAGCAACCGGTGTTTTTGAAGGCTCAACGCCTCCATCAGATACCTCTATTCTTTGGCTCAATACTGGGGCACAAGGAAATGGAACACAAGGTCCTCAAGGTTATCAAGGAACGCAAGGCGTCCAGGGTTCAACGGGTGCCACGGGTGCACAAGGATATCAAGGGAACCAAGGATATCAAGGTGAACCTTCAACGGTTCAAGGGCCGCAGGGTTATCAAGGCTATCAAGGCTATCAAGGTGTTCAAGGCACTCCTTCTAGTGCCAATCCTCACGGTGCTGTTTTTCTTGTAGACGACACAAATTTTTTTAGTGCCAGCACATACACCTCTGGTTCTGCCGGAGCCGAAGGCGGCTCTGGTGTCGGCGCATACATTCAAGCAAATTCAAATGGTGTGTTTAGCATTGACGCTATTACGCCATCTGTTGGCAATCGAATTCTTTTTTCCGCTCGCACAAATTCTATTGAAAACGGTGTTTACACAGTAGACACTGTTGGAACATCAAGTAGCAAATGGAAAGTTATTCGTTCACATGATTACGACGGTTCAACCGCTGGTCTAGTAACACAAGGTGACTACTTTTTGGTAATTGAAGGTCACGACGCTGGTAAAACTTACATTCAAGTTAATCAAGGTACCGGTCCTGATTACGACATTCTTGTTGGAACAGACGCAATCAACTTTACAGAAGTTGGTGGAATTGGACCTCAAGGATATCAAGGACCGCAAGGTGCACAAGGTTATCAAGGTTCAACGGGTGCCCAAGGAACAACTGGTGCTCAGGGAACGACAGGAACACAGGGGCCTCAGGGTTCTACCGGTTCTACCGGTTCACAAGGAACTACGGGAGCAACTGGTTCTCAAGGAACAACCGGTTCTCAAGGTTACCAAGGTGTTCAAGGATATCAAGGTGCAACAGGAAACCAAGGTCCACAGGGAACTCAGGGCTATCAAGGTAATCGTGGATATCAAGGTTATCAAGGCGACACAGGTTCGCAAGGTTTTCAGGGAAACACTGGCGCACAAGGTTCGCAAGGAACAACTGGTTCTCAAGGAACGCAAGGCTCTACCGGAGCGCAGGGTTCAACAGGCGCTCAAGGCAATCAGGGTTTTCAGGGAGCACAGGGAGCACAGGGAGCACAGGGCTCGCAGGGATATCAAGGAAACCAAGGATATCAAGGTCAATCAGACAAATACGCTTCAACAAGTTCTTCTTCTTACACACTTGGTGTAGGAACACAATCAATAACAATTGGTACGGGATTGTCTTGGACACCAGGACAAGCATTAATTATTGCTAACGATAGTTCTCATTATGTTGTTGCAACCGTTAATACTTATAATTTGGGAACCGGTGTTCTTAACTTTACCGTTTCTTCTTCGCCAGGAAGTGTTGTTGGTACAGGAACATTTACTTCTTGGACTATAAACCTAGACGGTGCAGTTGGTGTGCAGGGTTCACAGGGTAATCAAGGAACACAGGGTTCTACTGGCTCGCAGGGACCACAAGGTTTTCAAGGTAATCAAGGATTCCAGGGTGTAACTGGTGCGCAAGGTTCTACCGGTTCGCAAGGAACACAAGGCTCAACTGGGGCACAGGGTGCTCAAGGAAATACTGGAGCGCAAGGTTCAACAGGAGCGCAAGGTGTTCAGGGTTCAACTGGTTCGCAAGGTGCTCAAGGTAACACTGGAGCAACGGGACCACAAGGTACGCAAGGAACGCAGGGAACACAAGGTGTTCAGGGCTATCAGGGTGCTCAAGGAAATCAAGGTTTTCAAGGTTATCAGGGATACCAGGGATACTCAGCAGCAACTACAAATGTAGTTCTTACTGCGCCGTTTGAAACAACGACAGTTTCGGGAACAGCCCTCAGTGGTTCAACAGCAGCAGCGCTTAACGCATCTTCTGCATCCTTCTATTACTACACAGCAAATCCTACCGCAGCCTTTGCTGTAAATATTACAAACGCACCAACCACAACTGGTCAGTCGGCAACATTTACAATGCTGGTAAATAACGGTTCAACTGCTTACTTGCCATCAAACATTACAATCAATACAAATCAAGCAGGTGCTTCATCTTCTGCCCTTCCCGCCGAAGGTGCAACAAACAATGGAATCACTACTCGTTATCAGGGTGGAACCGCATGGAGTGCCGCCGATGCATCAACAATTGACGCATATAACCTTGTTGTTATTTGCACCGGTTCAAGTGCATGGACGCTTCTACTAAGTCTGACAAAGTTCTAAGGAAATATTTATGGCACAACTCGAATATTACGATGAATTATCAGGTCAGTGGATAACAGCGGTTGTAGGTTCGCAAGGACCGCAGGGCGAACGTGGCTTTCAAGGTTTCCAAGGATTTCAAGGTGTACAAGGCACAACTGGTGCAACGGGCAATCAAGGAACGCAAGGTTCTACTGGTGCTCAGGGTTATCAGGGTTCTCAAGGAACTGTTGGTGCGCAAGGCAATCAAGGAACGCAAGGGTACCAGGGTCCACAAGGCAATCAAGGTTATCAAGGCATGCCTTCAACCGTTCAAGGTCCACAAGGAAACCAAGGGTTTCAAGGTGATGCTGGACCTCAGGGCTCAACCGGAACAACCGGTGCTCAGGGAACACAGGGTGTACAAGGAACGCAAGGCGTTCAAGGCAATCAAGGTTTTCAGGGTTACCAAGGATACACGGGTTCTCAAGGTTTACAAGGAAC
>Ga0214172_1000926_pt1 | contig 10234 bp, 6 predicted proteins | sample TroBogEpilimnion_29_FD_153010 | JGI IMG/M metagenome (GOLD analysis project Ga0214172, IMG submission 153010) | Freshwater microbial communities from Trout Bog Lake, WI - 12JUL2007 epilimnion | ecosystem: Environmental > Aquatic > Freshwater > Lake > Epilimnion/Euphotic zone | place: Trout Bog...
CGTATTAAACGCCAGTGGTATTGAACGCGTCCGAGCTGTAGGACGTGTTGCTGCAATGACAGATAAAGCTAACGAAATCAATCTCAATGGTCAGGTTGGTATCGGACATACCCGTTGGGCTACTCATGGCGAACCCAATGATGTCAATGCACATCCACATTATTCTGAAAGTAAGAATCTGGTCATGATTCACAATGGAATCATAGAAAACTATGCCCCATTGAAAGAGCAACTTAAGAAACGCGGTCATCATTTCAGCAGTGATACAGATACTGAAGTATTGGTGCATTTGATTGAAGATATTCAACAATCTGATAACCTCAAATTAGGTGATGCAGTTCGCGTTGCACTCAATCAAGTCGTAGGTGCTTATGCCATTGTTGTAATGGGCAAAAGCAATCCAGACGAACTCATTGCAGCAAAAAAAGGAAGCCCATTGGTAATTGGTGTAGGTACAGATGAATTTTTCTTAGCATCTGATGCCACCCCAATAGTTGAATACACTAAAAATGTGGTTTACCTGCAAGATGAAGAAATAGCTTTCATCACGCGCAATCAACCTCTTAAAATAAAAACCATTCGCAATAAATCTGTAACCCCCTATGTACAAGAATTGCAATTGCAATTAGAGGCGCTTGAAAAAGGAGGTTACGAGCATTTCATGTTAAAAGAAATTTACGAGCAACCACGTTCAGTGCGCGACAGTTTGAGAGGACGACTCAATTTAGAACGTGGCGGAATTCATTTGGGAGGCGTTACTGAATACGAACAAAAATTCCTACACGCCAAACGAATCATCATCGTAGCTTGTGGTACCTCTTGGCATGCAGGCTTGGTGGCTGAATATTTATTCGAAGAACTTACACGTATACCAGTAGAGGTAGAGTATGCATCTGAATTCCGTTACCGTCATCCAATCATTTACGAAGACGATGTAGTTATCGCCATCTCTCAATCAGGAGAAACAGCTGATACCTTAGCAGCATTAGAATTAGCAAAATCAAAAGGTGCTACTATTATTGGCGTGTGCAATGTAGTAGGTTCTTCCATTGCCCGTGTTACCCATGCGGGTTGTTATACCCATGCAGGTCCTGAAATAGGAGTAGCATCAACCAAAGCATTTACAGCACAGGTAGCCGTACTTACCCTAATGGCTTTACAAGTGGCTCATGGCCGTGGAACCCTATCAGAGTCACGTTTCCAACAAATCATCAACGAGCTAGACGTTATTCCAGAAAAGATCAAAGCTGTGCTCGATACCAATAACGCAGTTTACAAAATTTCTGAAGTGTTCAGTGATGCCCGTAATTTCCTATACCTAGGTCGTGGCTTCACCTTCCCAGTTGCCTTAGAAGGAGCTTTAAAACTCAAAGAAATATCCTATATCCATGCTGAAGGATACCCAGCTGCAGAGATGAAGCACGGTCCAATAGCATTGATAGACCAAGAAATGCCGGTTGTAGTTATTGCTACCAAAGGAGAGTCTTACGATAAGGTAGTCAGCAATATCCAAGAAGTAAAAGCGCGCAAAGGTAAGATCATTGCCATCGTAACCGAAGGCGACAAAATCGTCAAAGACCTTGCAGACTATACCATTGAGATACCAGAGACAGATGAAATCCTTGTACCATTGATCTCCGTTGTTCCATTACAACTCCTCTCTTACCATATTGCGGTAATGCGTGGTTGCAATGTTGACCAACCCAGAAACTTGGCCAAGTCAGTAACTGTGGAATAAAAGTCCAACTCGAAATGTTAAGGTATTTCAATTTGAAAGTTACTTTATTGTTTTTTGGCTTATTTTGTTTTGCTGAAATTAATGGAGTATCCCAGAACCATAATCGGTTGGCGGCTTCAGGAAGTATCATTAATTTAGAGAAATCCGATGAAGCTATTCGTTTAGTAAATGACAGCCTTATTGGGTCGATTATTAGAAATGACTTATTATTGAAAAAAATAAAGTTGATTTGTTCTAGCCATTGCAATGAAACGATTAAGGTGGTGGATAATCAGCACGTGGTAGGCCAAAAGGATTCAATTTATAGTTTTTTTGACAACAAAGATTCGGCTATATTTTACTTAGCAGAGCGGAAAGAAATACCAGTAAAAATTGTTGTTAATTCTCAAAGAATTTGTTTTGCTGGCTTTATTCGAGTAGGAATTAACAAAGCGGTTTTTAAATACAAATTACAAGTGCCGAATATCTCCGACCTGTTTTTTATTCAAGATTTAGATGGAGGCGCTATTATTTCATTTGAATTTAAGGGGGAGATTTTATCTAGGTTTACCTTTCATGGCATTATCGATTAAGCGTATTTCACTTAATTTTCAATGAAAAGGTAGGTGTAGGTGTCGTAACGTGCCAAAAAAAAAGGCCACCTCTCGGTAGCCTTTTCATTTCAAATAACCTATTCTTATAATTTCGCCTTCACCTCAACCTGCTCATACCCTTCAATCACGTCTCCAACCTGAATATTGTTGAAGCCTTCGATATTCAGTCCACATTCGAAGCCAGTTGCAACCTCCTTGGCGTCATCCTTGAAGCGTTTCAAAGAGCCTAAGCTACCTGAATGCAATACGATGCCGTCACGAATAATTCTAACCTTGGTATTGCGGGTAATCTTACCATCAGTAACCATACATCCTGCAATGGTTCCCACCTTGGTAATATTAAACACCTCACGTACCTCCACATTGCAAGAAATCTTCTCTTGGTATTCCGGAGCCAACATACCTTCCATCGCATCCTTCACTTCATTAATAGCGTCGTAAATGATAGAGTACAAGCGGATGTCAATTTGCTCTTGTTCTGCCAATTTACGGGCAGCCACCGATGGCCTAACCTGGAAACCGATGATAATCGCATTCGATGCGGATGCCAACAATACATCTGATTCTGTAATCGCACCTACACCTTTCAACAAGATCTTAGTTTGAATTTTAGCCGTTGACAATTTTTGTAAAGAGTCAGAAAGGGCTTCAATAGATCCATCCACGTCACCTTTGATGATGATGTTGAGCTCTTTAAAGTCACCAATAGCCAACCTACGACCAATCTCGTCAAGTGTAATATGTTTCTGTGTACGAATACCTTGTTCACGTTGCAATTGCAAACGTTTCGAAGCAATTTCACGCGCTTCGCGTTCATCCTCCATCACATTAAACTTGTCACCAGCTTGTGGAGCACCAGTTAAACCCAATACCATTACGGGGGTTGCTGGTCCAGCTTCATTAATAGAAACACCACGTTCGTTATGCATCGCCTTGATACGGCCACTGTAACATCCAGCTAAAATAACATCACCCACACGCATCGTTCCCGAACCAACCAAAAGAGTTCCTACATAACCTTTACCCTTGTCCAACGATGCCTCAATAACAGTACCAACTGCACGTTTTCTAGGGTTAGCCTTAAGGTCAAGCATTTCAGCTTCTAACAATACTTTTTCAAGCAAATCATCAACACCAGTTCCTTTTTTAGCCGAAATCTCCTGACACTGAACCTTACCGCCCCAATCCTCCACCAAGATATTCATCAACGACAAATCTTCCTTGATTTTGTTAGGGTTAGCACCTGGTTTATCAATTTTATTAATCGCAATTACAATAGGTACATTTGCAGCTTGTGCATGGTTGATTGCTTCTTTTGTTTGAGGCATCACACTGTCATCTGCAGCAACAACAATAATTGCAATGTCAGTAGCTTGGGCACCACGGGCACGCATCGCAGTAAACGCTTCATGACCAGGCGTGTCCAAAAAGGTAATATGTTTCCCACTCTCTAGGGTTACACTGTAAGCCCCAATATGTTGGGTAATTCCACCTGCCTCACCGGCGATAACATTTGCCTTACGAATATGGTCAAGCAAAGATGTTTTACCATGGTCAACGTGACCCATCACCGTAACAATAGGCGGTCTAGGCATCATATCCTCTGGCGCGTCCTCTTCAGCTTTAATGGCTTCAACAACTTCCACACTCACAAACTCCACTTTGTAGCCAAACTCCTCAGCAACAATGGCAATTGCTTCAGCATCCAATCGTTGGTTAATTGACACAAACATACCCAAGCTCATACAGGTACTGATAACCTGGTTTACCTGAACATTCATCATCGATGCCAACTGACTAGCCGAAACAAATTCCGTAACCTTCAACACCTTCTTGTCCTCAGCTTGTTTCATCGCATCTGTTTCCATCTGCTCGCGAATTTCTTCACGCTTTTGCTTACGGTACTTAGATGTTTTTGATTTAGCGCTTTGGTTACTTAACCGAGCAAGGGTTTCCTTAATCTGCTTTTGAATTTCATCTTCAGTAGGAGCAGCCTTAACTTCTCTCGGTTTATTGTTATTATTGTTAGGGCGTTGTCCATTTCTGTTACCTCCAGGTGTAAACGGAGGTCTGCTACCTGGTGTGCCTGGTGCTCCATTTGTTGCTCCTGGTGCTCCACCTGGTTTTCCTTCACCTTCTTTATGTATGCGTTTGCGTTTTTTGCGCTTATCATTTTCCAATGAGCCTCCAGCAGAGGAGGCAACAGGTTGTTTTTTCTTGTCATCAGCAACTGGCAAAGTAATCTTACCAACCACTCTCACACCTGCCAAATTTTCAACCTTAGTAGCTAAAAAGTCCTCTTTGCGTTCATTGCTTTTTTCAGTTCCAGGTGTAGTACCGGTGCTCGCAGATCCACCAGCAGTGCCAGATCCAGGGTTTGCAGTTGCAGCAGATGTAACACCTGTTGGGCTTGCAGCCGTTGTTGTTGCAGAGCTGTTGGTTGTAACAGCACCCGCTTCACTTTTTGAACCAGCAGCAGTAGCTTTATCCGTTTGAGCCGCAGCTGGTGTTTCAGGTAAATTTCCCTGTACATTACCAGTTGTATTTGGAGCAGCTTTTCCAGTTTCAATGCTCACAGCACCATCTGCATTCGCGGCAGTTTTGCTTGAGCCTCCATCCTTAACCGCCTCAGTTGTATTTCCAACTTTAGCAGCAGATGCAGTCTCCTCAACCGTTTTTGCTTGAGTTATTTCCTTCGCTGCAACAGCCGGCGCAGGGGTTCCTTCCGTTGCTTTTTTAGTCTTTTTAGGACCAAGATTATCCAAGTCAATTTTACCTAAAACTTTAGGTCCTTCTTCTTTATCTACTTTAGGCTTAAATACAGGGGCCTCTGGTACATTGCTATTTTGGATATTCTTAATAACAATATCCTCTGGTTCCTCAGCCTTTTTAACACTTGTCCTGGTCGGAGGTATGGCTGCCACTTCCTCTTTTTTAATTTTCGGAAGTGTTACCTTTTTTGATTCCTCCTTGCTGGCTTTTTCCGATTGGAACTCACCCAGGAGCAATTGGTAAATATCGTCAGCAATCTTTGCATTCGGGTTGTTCTCCACTTCATGCTTCTTGGTTTTCAAGAAGTCGATGATAGTAGAGGTACTCACGTTGAGTTCCTTTGCAATCTTGCTTAAACGATGAACTTTAAGAGCATCTGTCATAAATAGGGATCAATATTATTCAAATTCTGATTTAAGAATCATACGCACTTCCTTGATAGTTTCCTCTTCAAGATCAGTTCTGCGCACCAATTCTGCATCACTCAATTCTAATACACTTTTAGCAGTATCACATCCGATAGCTTTTAGCTCGTCAATAATCCAGCTTTCAATTTCGTCTGCAAATTCTTCAAGGTCAACATCTTCTTGGTCGGTATCCGTATCCCTGTAAACATCAATTTCGTAACCAGTTAATTTACCAGCCAATTTAATATTATGTCCACCTTTACCAATGGCCTTTGAAACCTCCTCAGGACGCAAATAAACCTCTGCACGTTTGGTTTCTTCGTCTAATTTGATGCTGGTGATTTTTGCTGGGTTCAATGCCCTTGTAATAAACAATGAAGAATTGGTTGTAAAATTAATCACATCAATATTTTCATTTTTCAATTCACGTACAATGCCATGAATACGGCTACCTTTCATACCCACACATGCCCCTACTGGGTCAATGCGGTCATCGTAAGATTCTACAGCAACTTTAGCACGCTCACCTGGTTCACGCACAATTTTCTTAATGGTAATCAATCCATCAAATACTTCAGGCACCTCTTGTTCAAACAAACGCTCCAAAAATAGGGGAGAAGTACGCGATAAAATAATCACAGGTGAGTTGTTTTTCATTTCCACCCTAGCTACAACTGCTCTGATGCTATCACCTTTCTTGAAGAAGTCTGTAGGTATTTGTTCCGATTTAGGCATCAATAACTCGTTCCCATCATCATCCAAAACCAAAATTTCTTTTTTCCAGATTTGGTAAACATCTCCAGTAACAATCTCTCCAATGCGCTCACGGTATTTTTTGTAGATACCATCCTTCTCCAAATCCATAATTCTTGAAATCAAGTTTTGACGAATTGTCAATACCGTCCTTCTTCCAAAATCATTGATATGTACAGGTTCAGAAACATCTTCTCCAATTTCAAATGAAGCATCAATTTTTTGAGCCTCAGTCAAACTGATATGAATATTTTCATTGTAGTCAAAGCTGTCTTCTGCAAATTCATCGTCCACCACCTGACGGTTGCGCATAATTTCAAGGTCACCCTTATCAGGGTTAACAATGATATCATAATTGTCCGCAGTTCCGAATTTTTTTGAAAGAACACTTTTAAAAACGTCCTCCAAAATATTCATTAAAATGGCCTTATCTATGCTCTTTACTTCTTTGAAGTCTTGAAATGATTCAATTAAGTTTAAACTTTCCATTGTAAATTGATTTTATTGAATTAAAAGGTTAGTACTAATTTGGCTTCTTTAATTTGATCAAACATTAATTCATTGTTATGAATCACAGTTTGCCTGCTTTTTTTTGTTCCTACTTGTTCTTTTGACTTTTGTTCAAGCACAATCCCATTTTCATTCACACCCACCAGTTTGCCCACTTCTTTCTTTCCATCCTTCAAAACCACGCCCAACTGACACCCCATTCTTTTATGAAACTGCTTAATATGCTTAAGTGGTTCATCCAAACCAGGTGAAGAAACGGTCAATTCAAAATCCTCTATATCCCGATCCAAATGCTCATCAATAAATTTATTCACCTTTGAGCATTCATCAATCGTAATACGTGTCGAATTGTCTAAGTAAACCGTAATTCGGTTGTCCGAGGCAATTTTCAAATCCACCAAATACACATCCGTGTCCTTCGTGGCGTCTTCAACTAACTTTGTTACTTGTTCTTTTGTAATCATCTTAACAACGTTAAGGTGGTTAAAAACAAAGGGGAACTGAAGTCCCCCTTTGTTAAAAATCCCGCTTATTCAACACAAAGATAGGTTAAACTTGCCTAGTTTCCAAAAAAAATACAGATTAAAGCAAATTCTGCTATCACTTTTAAGCAAAATCGGCAACCAATTTGAACAAATTAAATTGCTCATTTTCAAGCTGCAGGGCAATGGTCTTTTTCAGTTCATCCTGGTTCAAGTCCTTCATCCTCTTTTGTTGAATCAGCCTATAGGCCCGATTCGCCAATAGGTCAATCTTCCGTCCTAGGGTCTGCTGCTGATCATTTTTTCTTAAAACCTCCAGCAAGCTTGCTATTCCTGTTTCTTGTGCAGCAGTAACGGCCAATACAGGTGTATGGGTCATTTTTTGAAGGGTTGTTTTAAATTGTTCAGCACCATCTCTATCCGATTTATTAACCGCAAAAACAGTGGCTACTTCCATCAAACCCGATTTTAGGGCCTGAATTTCATCACCCGATTCTGGTACAAGTACCACCAGCGTTTGGTCAGCTACCGATGCCACCTCAACTTCATTTTGACCAACTCCAACGGTTTCAATAAAAACCCAATCAAATCCAGCTGCTTTCATCAATTCCGTCATTTCAATAGTCTTGGCTGATAATCCCCCAAGGGCACCGCGCGATGAAATAGAGCGAATAAACACCTTGTCATTATTAAAATGCCCAGTCATTCTAAGCCTGTCTCCTAGGAGAGATCCCGAGGTAAATGGTGATGAAGGGTCAACCGCTAGTATGCCAATTGTTTTACCTTCCTTTACCAATTGATTAACCATTGCATCTATCAAGGTGCTTTTACCTGCTCCAGGTGGTCCTGTTATTCCAACAACCAATGTTGGGGGCTGAAATTGAACCAGGTTGTTCAAAATAGTTTCATACCCATTGGCCTCATTTTCTACAATAGACAATTGCCTCGCCAACACCCTAAAATCAGGCTTATCCATCCCTATTGAACCTTTACTCCGTTTTTGTATTCAATATGCATCAATTCCTTCCCCTTTTGGTCATAATAAATCCAAGTGCCATCTGGTTTCGATGAATAACGTTCCGTTCTTTTTTCAGCTGAGCGCGGTTGGTCCAACAAAACTTCCTCGGCTTTCGATGATGAAGCTTTGTACCTGGCAATACTCTGCAAGTTTGCATTTTCATACCAAGTCTTACATTCTCCATCCAAAACCCCATATTTATAGTGCTTCTCCTGAAACTTCACCCCAGTTTCATAATAATAGGTCCATAAACCATCAGGTCTTTCATCCTCAAAATCACCCTCGCTATCTTTTATACCTGCCTTGGTCCAAATTACCCAATGTCCATTCTTACGGCCATGCCTATAATCTCCCTCTTCTCTTATTTTACCATTGGCAAACCAATATTTCCAGTGTCCCGATTTTAGATCCATATCAAATTTGCCTTGGTATTCAGGCTTGCTGTCCGGAAAGTTCCCCATCCAATCACCATCTTTTAACCCATCTTTAAAGGTTCCTTGGTCCTTCAGCTTTCCATCTTCATACCATGATGTCCAAGCTCCATTTTCCTTCCCTTTCACAAAAGGGCCCGATTGCAATTTGTTGCCATTTTCAAACCAAGTCGTCCAAATACCCTCCTTTACTCCAGCCACAAAAGGTCCCATTCTCCATTTCTCTCCGGTTTTATACCAGTATTGCCAAATACTATCCTGTAAGTCCGCCTTAAAATAACCAATGGTAGAAACTATGCCTTCCTTTTCAAACCAATAAGTCCACTTTCCCGATTTTAAGTCATCTGTATAGTTACCCTCCATTTCCTTTTTACCATTCTTAAAATAGTAGGTACAAAGCCCATTTTTCTTGCCATTGGCATAAGTCACTTGGTAATCCAATTCCCCAGTTTCCTTCAGGTAATTCCAAATGCCATCCATCTTACCTCCTTTGTATTCACCTTCCCCCTTTTTCGAACCTGAATCAAATACAAAAACAAAATGACCCGATCCATTTTTAATAATGTATTCCCCCTTAGGGCTAACAAAAGTCATTAAGTAATTATCGCCATTCTTAAAATCAACTTCATCTTTCAATTGCCCATTCAGGTAATAATGTTTCCATCTGCCAGTTTCTTTGTTTTGCGAGTAGGTGCCCTCCGTTTGTTTGTTTCCATTTTTATAAAAATTAATGAACAAACTGTCTTTCTCATTTTTCTTAAAATAACCTTGGCTTTCAGGCTTTCCATCCTCAAAATAATACAACCAAACGCCTTCCTTTTTGCCCTTTCTGTAATTTTCAATGGCTTTAATTCCTCCGCTTTCAAACCAAGTAACCCAGGTACTATCCTCCCGGTTGTCTTTAAAAACCATTACTTGTGCTAATTTTTCATTCTTATACCAGTATTTCCAGGTCCCAGTCTTCCACCCATTGGTATAATGTTCCCTCCCTTTTGGTTTTCCATCTTCATAAAAAGAAAGCCATGTTCCATTTTCCTTTCCCAACTTATAGCTTCCCTTTTTTGCCAATTTCCCATTTTCAAACCAAACGCTGAAATGCCCATCCAACATCCCCTTGGTATAGTTTTCTTCACTTCTTTTTTTGGTTTGTTGTTGGTCGTAATACTCCACTTTCGTTTGACCCTTCATCAGACCAGAAAATACAAAAACAAACATCAATGCAGATGCAAAACTAATACGGACTGGCATCAGGTTCAATAGGGTATATTTCATTTTCATTATTTTCAATTTTTCAATTATTCTGCCGCAGATTCATATACTTTTTGGGTAATACTTATGTTATCCTGAAAGTAATACACTGCCCCAAAACTATACGCAACTTTGCGGTAAACAGTACTTTTACCGTTTTTAGTAACGGTAACCTGGGTAATTTTCTTGTTCCCTTCCTGAAAATGCTCTTCTAGGCGTTCAGCAGGGGTATCAACATCAGATTTTGGAGCTGTTTTTTGTTTTTCCTCCTGAACCTTAGCT
>Ga0214172_1000936_pt1 | contig 10162 bp, 6 predicted proteins | sample TroBogEpilimnion_29_FD_153010 | JGI IMG/M metagenome (GOLD analysis project Ga0214172, IMG submission 153010) | Freshwater microbial communities from Trout Bog Lake, WI - 12JUL2007 epilimnion | ecosystem: Environmental > Aquatic > Freshwater > Lake > Epilimnion/Euphotic zone | place: Trout Bog...
CTCAAATCACCATCATTTTTGCAGATGGAGTTGAAGATTTCTTTGCACGTGCTCAAATTGTCAATTTGTTACGCAACGTTAATTTGCCCAATGCTGTTCAAGTATCTTTAAATCCAAATGATGATCCCACTTGCGAAGTCTTTAGATACACCCTAGAAGGTGGCGGTAAATCCGTTCAAGAATTGAAAACTTTACAGAATTGGGTTGTTGATCATCAATTTAGAATGGTGAAGGATGTTGCAGATATCAACACCTATGGCGGTCCTTCCAAGATTTATGAAATAAGTGTCAATCCAGACCTGTTAAAGAAATACCAAATTACAGCTCAAGACGTATGGACGGCTGTAAGCAATAGCAATGTGAATGCCGGTGGAGATGTAGTAGAGCAAGGTGATCAAAGTTATGTGGTTAGAGGAGTTGGGTTACTTAAAAACCTCCATGACATTGAAAAAATCATTATTAAAAACTACAACGGAATTCCGCTCTTACTCAAGGATGTGGGAGAGGTCAAGGTTGACAAAATGCCCCGTTTAGGTCAGGTTGGTAAAAATAATGATCCCGATGTTGTTTTAGGTGTTGTTTTAATGCGCAGACATTCTAATCCTGAAGAGGTATTAGATGGCATCCACAAAAAAGTTGAAGAGTTAAATACGAAGATATTGCCTAAAGGTGTTAAAGTGGTCCCTTTTTATGACCGAACCACCCTAATAGGTTATTGCACCAATACCGTCTGGAACAATGTAATGATAGGTATCACCTTGGTGATAGGCTTTGTTTTCCTATTCTTAATGGATTGGAGATGTACCTTAATTGTATCAGTTATCATTCCGCTTTCCTTATTATTCGCCAATATGATGATGAAGATACTCGGAATGTCAATCAATTTGCTTTCGCTTGGTGCCGTTGACTATGGCATTATCATAGATGGAACCATTGTATTGGTTGAAGGAGCCTTTGCCCTCTATTCACATTATTATGAAGAACTCGGCAAGGAGAAATTCAACAAACGACTCAAGCTGGGTTGGATCAAGGCTGCAAGTGTAGAAAGAGCAAAAGCCATTCTATTTGCCAATTTTATAATCGTGGTTGCACTAATGCCTGTATTTACCTTTGAAAAGGTAGAAGGCAAATTATTTAGCCCCTTGGCCTGGACCATTGCATTTCACCTGATGGGATCTTTGCTCTTTACCCTCACCCTCATTCCAGTTATGATTAACCTGATGCTCAATAAAAACACCCATGAGCGTGAAAATAAAATCATAACAGGATTTATTAATTTTAACTTTCGTTGGTTTAAGTTTGGTTTCGAAAACAAAATCATTGTATTTACTGGAGCAATACTATTGCTGATTTCGAGTATTTTCATTGTTCCTTTGTTGGGTTCCGAATTTCTTCCCCATTTAGATGAAGGAGGATTATGGGTAAAGGCCCTTACACCCTTAGGTATTTCCATGCCCAAAGGTCATGCATTGGCAGACAGTATGCGTTCCGACTTTGCCAAATTTCCAGAAGTAATGGGTACAACTACTCAAACAGGCCGACCAGATGATGGCACTGACCCAGAAGCTTTTTCAGATATTCAAATGCATGTTTTGTTGCAACACCATGATGATTGGAAAAGAAAAATCAGTAAAGACTCCCTTATTGCCGAAATGAATGATTTACTCCATAAAAAATATCCAGGTATTATCTTCAATTTTTCACAACCCATCCGAGATAATATGGAGCAAGCTATCTCTGGAATGAATGCTTCTTTGGCTTGTAAAATTACTGGAGAAGACCTCAATGTGCTTACCGATTTAGCCAAGCAAATTCAAGCTATTTTGAAAACTGTACCAGGTATCTATGACCTAGGCATTTTAAAGTGCATGGGCCAACCAGAGTTGAACATTGATTTAGATTGGGATAAAATGGCTTATTATGGGGTCAATACAGTAGCTGCGACATCTATTATTCAAATGGCTATAGGTGGAAATGCTGCCACCACCGTTTACGAAGGTGAAAAGCAATTTGATCTCCGCGTACGTTACCAACCTCAATATGTAAATACCCCCGAAAAGATAGGAGAGTTGATGGTTCCAACTATTAATGGTGGACAAGTCCCATTAAAGATGGTGGCTAACATCAATAAAAAGACAGGTGTTTCTTTTCTATTCCGTGATCAAAACTCACGTATGTTAGGCGTTAAATTTTCAAATCGTGTACGTGATTTAGGAAGTACCATAGCCGAAGCACGTGAAAAGTTGAAGGCTGTTCATTTACCAAAAGGGTATCAAATTAGTTGGTTAGGAGAATACGAAGACCAAGTCAGGGCTATGGAAAAATTGGCAATAGTCGTACCCATTTGTTTGTTACTCATTTTTATTATCCTTTTTGCCACCTTTGGAAATTTCTTAGATCCGACCATCATAATGCTGACAGTTCCTTTTGCACTCATTGGTTGTGTCTATGGATTATTAGTAACACATATTCATTTCAGTATTTCAGCAGGTATAGGTTTTATTACCATGTTCGGAGTATGCACCCAAAACGGAGTTATGTTATTGGTTGAATTCAATAAAAACCGGAGAGAGATGGGAATGAGTATCAAAGATGCCATTTTTCAAGGTGTAAGAGCCCGTCGCAGACCGGTCTTAATGACTGCTGTCATCGATATCGTAGGACTTCTACCAGCAGCAGTAAGTACTGATATAGGTTCAGAAGCACAAAGACCATTAGCAACTGTCATGATTGGCGGATTTGTTTCTTCAGAGGTCATTGTCATTGTTGTCCTTCCTATACTTTATTATTTCTTCTATACTTTAAAAAGCAAGAAAAAAAATGTGCCTCAAATTGCCTAAACCATCCTCTTTTCTGACAACGTTTCAAGGCAGTCTTTTTCGCACCCAATGGTTCTTTAAAGCAAGAGGTGTTAGTAAGCTTTCCCTAAATTTATTTGGTACAATTACTTTGGTGGTTAGCCTTTTGTCTTTTAATGTTTTTTCTAGTCCTCCTATTTCAGCAATCAACGGTGTAAATTCAATTCAAGAATTAAAAAATTCACCTGTCGATACGCTAGTACTTTCAATCCCATCAGCAGAGCAAGCCTTTACCAAGCGCAATTTGTCATTGAAAATTGCCAAATACAATGTGAATATTGCCACAGACAATGTTAATAATGCTCGGTTGTGGTACAATCCCAACCTTTATTACCAAACCACACTCTATAACCAAGAGAGCCATCGGTTTTTCTCTGACTATTATCCGACCTCCAATTATTCGGATGAAACAATCCAAATACAAGAACTCATTACATTGGCTGGGCGGCATTCAGCTACTTGGCAATTGGCAGAAGTAGGCATTCACCAAGCCCAATTTCAGTATGATGATTTACTGCGCAATCTGCAATATGCATTTTATAGCACTGTCTCCTCAATCTATTATAACCAAAAAATGATCGCTGTTTATCAATATGAAATAGTCCATTTAAACCACCTCATTGCAATCACAAAAACTCTTGTAGAAAAAGGCAATGCTTCAGCATTAGCGGTAATTCAGTTGCAAGCTCAATTACAAGATATCATTGCGCAAGAACTCAATTGCCAAAACGCATTATTGGGCAATCAGCAAGATTTCAATGTCCTACTAGGCAATCAACAACCTCTTTTTTATCGGGTAGATAGCCTGCCTAATTCCTTACATTTGCTTCCTACCTTTCAAGCGGTTTTGGATTCAGCAGAACATCACCGGCCTGATTTAAAATTAGCCATTGCAGGTATTGATTATGCCAATAAAAATTTAAAGTTGCAAAAAGCTACTGCGTTACCAGATATGACGGTAGGCACGACTGTTGTTGGCACCAATTCTAGCGGAGCGGTAGGCTATACCGGATTATTTGCCAGCATGGACTTGCCTGTATTTAACCGCAACCAATACAATATTTTAGCAGCTAAAGATGGATTTAAGCAAGCTGTTGTCAATGATTCATTAATGCTTGCAACGGTCAGGCAACAAGCTACAGGGGCATACCTGACTTTATTAGAAGTTGATAAGCAATGGCAGAAATTGCAAATGCGTTACGGGCCTAATTATTCTAACGATATAGAGGAACTTATAAAAAATGCATTTCTAAATTATGAAAACAGGCGCATTGATTTACTAACTTTGATAAGTTACCTAGGTACCTATACCGATGCTAAAACCAACTTGTTAAACCTACAGGTACAGTATTACAATGCGGCAAAAAACTTAAACCTCAATTGTGCATCAGAAATGATGAAATAATTCAACTCATTCTTCCACCAAAGCATCCACCTGCATTCCTACAGGGCATTCACCTGCATCCCTATTCCCCAAATTCGACATTAGGCTCGATTTTATTTTCTTCCTATCTTTAATGCCGTGAAAGAAATCTTCAAAAAATATTCCCCCTATTTTGTTGACATTTGGCAATACCTGGTCATCATCTTGGTAATGCTCATTGCCTTCTTGTTTTTCTTATGAAGGTTCTTTTTGAGCCAGCAATTTCTAATCGCTTAAATTCTACTCCATCAAATTCTAAAGTCCTATTCTATCAAATCCTACTCTGTTAAAAACTCCATTTGGTAGTCCTCAAAAGGGGTCATAAACCTTTTCCCACCAACATATAAATGCTGCGAAATACCTTTCAATATCACCTCAGCTTTTTCTTGTTCGTCCTTGGGATAAAACAGTGAAAAGTCCACAAACTCCTTGTCATTGAGCATCCCCATAAAGTTGTGGATATAATAAACACGGCTACCAAAGTTCAATTCGAACACCAAAAAATAATACCGTTTGCCCGATTTAAACTTGGCAATGCCCCTCCAATAATTCGCTACCGAATAGTTTTCTTTCGCATTTTTAATAGCAATCTCTTGGTAGTTTAAAATATCAGTCTTTCCCGAAAGGTGTTTTGTAATCAATATATTAAAAGTGTTATTGCTGTCATTGTTGGTAGCAGCAAACGATGTCGAATCCCAAACCCTTTTCTGAAAATCTTGAGGAATATTCACCGCTAATTTGTGAATGGAGTCATTGTATGCCACCCAATCAATCTTAAAGGATTCCCCACCATGCAAGTATTTCCATTTAGAAACCTGCATTCCATTGTGTACTTTTCCTATAACAGCAATATTTCCTAATGTATCATATGCCAAGTACTTACCTTCCTCCAAACCATTTGGGGCAATCTCAACAGTTTCTTTCAATTGTCTTTTATGCAAATCGTAATAAGACTTATATTGACGCATGGGATTCTTAAACCCCATGGTCAAAAAGAGCAGAACGAATACCGAAGAATAAGTAAATGTTAATTTTCTCAACATCTTATGTTAAATATACGAAAATTGTTAATAAGTTGCCCGCTATTGTTAATAAAATGGCGTCGCATATTTGTTGAAGTGCTCAAATGCTTAATTCGAATAAAAATTTCCTATTTTTACCCTTAACCATAATATAAATCAGTGTCCGAACCAAATTCAAGTTCAAGCCGATTCCGAATTCGGTCATCCTCAGTTACTACCATTGTTAGTTTGTCATTGGTTTTGTTTTTGTTAGGGTTAGTGGCACTCATACTCATTAACACCAAAAAAATTGCCGACCATTTTAAAGAAACCATTGGTTTTCAGTTAATTATGGTGGATGGTGCCAAGGATGGAGATATCACTAAACTTCAACGTGTCCTCGATTCAAGCCCATTTGTAAAGTCCAGCAAGTTCATCAGCAAGGAAGAAGCCGCAGCCACCCTCCAAAAAGACTTAGGTGAGGATTTCATTTCCTTTATCGGTTACAACCCACTCAAGCCCTCCATTGATATGCGTATCAATGCCGATTATGCAGTTCCAGACAGCCTTGTTGGAATCGAACACCTTCTGCTTGAAAATAAAATTGTAAAAGAGGTCGTTTACCCAAAGGCATTGCTTTCCAGTATGAATGCCAATATGCACAAAGCTGCCTTGGTGATATTAGCCTTTAGTGCCCTCTTATTAGTAATAGCTATTGCGCTGATTAACAATACAATACGATTATCCATTTATTCTAAACGCTTCATAATTAAAACCATGCAATTGGTAGGGGCCACCCGCACCTTCATAGGTTTACCATTTGTCCTAAAAGGCATACGTCAAGGCATCTACAGCTCCATTGCGGCCATTTTATTGCTGTTCATTATTCTAAAAATCACCAGTAGGCAGTTCCCCGACCTCATTGTAGTCCAAGACAGCCTCACCTTAGTCAAAGTATTCGCTTTGGTAATTGGCTTAGGCATCACCATTGGTGCCATCAGCACAGCATTGGCAGTCCGCAAATACCTAAAATTGCGCACCAATCAATTGCACATGGCATAGGCAGCTTACACTGGTTTGCGCCACAGTTGTCCTAACTTGTTAATGAAGGTTAATTTATTTGGGCGCTTCAATCCTAATTGCTATTTTTAACACCTTATCTAATGAATTCAATCACCCATGAAAACTGAAAAAGACAGCGGCCTAGTATTCTCCAAAGAAAATTACACCATTTTATTGGTAGGAGTTGCACTCATTGTAATTGGGTTTATCATCATGTCTGGCGGTGGGTCCGAAGATCCTAAGGTTTTCAGTCCTGATATTTTCAATCAACGTCGTTTAACTGTTGCTCCAATCGTTGTGCTTTCAGGCTTTGCCGTAGTAATGTACTCTATCATGAAAAAGTCTAGCAAGGCTGCTGAATAATCCATTATGACCATTGTTCAAGCCATCCTGCTCGCCATTATTGAAGGTATAACAGAGTTCTTACCAATTTCCTCAACAGGCCACATGATCATCTGCTCCTCTATAATGGGTATAGCAGATCAACCTTTTACCAAAGTCTTTACAGTAGCCATTCAGTTTGGCGCCATCCTTTCAGTTGTAGCATTGTACTGGAGGCGTTTCTTTCAAACTTTTGACTTCTATATTAAACTCTTCATCGCATTTATCCCAGCAGTAATCTTTGGACTTTTGTTCAGTAAAAAGATAGACGCCTTGTTAGAAAGTGCGACAACGGTAGGTATAACTTTGTTCTTAGGCGGTATCGTTTTCTTGTTCATCGACAAATGGTTCAAAGCCACAGAACGTACCGGGACCTCTGTTGTTCAACCCCTTTCTGCCCTCAAAATAGGGTTGTTTCAAACCATTGCAATGGTACCAGGAGTTTCTAGGTCAGCAGCTACCATCATCGGTGGCCTTACCCAAAAGCTCAACCGCACTTCAGCCGCAGAATTCTCCTTCTTTTTGGCTGTACCAACCATGTTTGCAGCTACCGTAAAAAAACTGTACGACTTTCACAAACAAGGCATTGGTTTTACCCATGATGAAATCAAGTTATTGGCCATAGGTAATATTATTGCATTTGTAGTCGCATTGTTCGCCATTCGCACCTTTATCAACTTTCTATCCAAAAACGGTTTCAAGGCCTTCGGGTATTACCGAATCGCTGTTGGCTTAGTCATCATTATCTTAGCCTTATCAGGTTATGGATTAAAGGTTTTGTAGGATTAAAACATAAGTTGTACTTAATTCCCTTTAGCTAGTTTTTCATTTTTATTCAGCATTAATTTTAGAATCGACATCCTTTCCTTGAATTCCACCATCGATCCCACACAAAATCATCTTCCCAAGGGAGAACAAAATTTAGGTGAGCCAGAGCACCCTAAGACACCCGGATTAGAGCATCCCTCAAAGCCGACTAAAGAGCGTATCGTCCTGCCCAATAACCGTCAAAAATTCACCAACCCCTATACCCAAGGCAAGGTCTTCCTCATCAATAAACCCCTCAAGTGGACATCCTTCGATGCTGTCAATAAACTCAAAGGGCTCATACAAATCAAACTCAAGCTCACCCAAGACCCCAGCGGTAGAAAGCTCAAGGTAGGTCATGCAGGTACCCTCGACCCCTTGGCCACAGGCTTATTGCTTATCTGCACAGGTACCTTCACCAAACGCATAGAAGAGTTTCAGGCACAAGAAAAAGAATACACCGGTATATTTTGTTTAGGTGCCACCACGGCCAGTTTTGACCTCGAAACACCAATTGATCAGCACTATCCCATAGAACACATAACAACAGAGTTATTGCACCAGACAGCCCAAAAATTCATTGGAACCATTGACCAAACTCCGCCCGTATTCTCTGCCATAAAAGTAGGAGGTAAACGCGCTTACAAATTAGCCCGCCGGGGGCTCACCCCCGAGCTCAAATCAAGTCCCAAGACGATTACCATCTTTGAATTAACAAAGATAGAATTGCCCTATGTACATTTCAGGGTAGCCTGCAGCAAAGGCACCTATATCCGTTCACTTGCCCGCGATTTTGGACAAGCCTTAAACTCAGGAGCACACCTCACTCAGCTCTGTCGCACCCGCATCGGAGACTTCAAACTCCAAGATGCCCAAACATTAGAACAGTTAAAAGAAGAACTGTTACCTTTATAACTTTCAAATTCAACAATAAATGTAATATGATATGGCACAACAATATGGTCTTACTTGGTGGGGACAGCAATGGTTACAAGCCCTCTCAAAAATAGATTTAGAAAATCGCCTTCCCAGAGGGCGGTCCTATGCCAACACAGGCAAGGTGAAAAAAGTAGAAGTAAGAGGCAATACCATTACCGCCTTGGTTCAAGGCTCTAGGCCAAAACCTTATGATGTCGTTGTAAAAGTCCCACTTTTTAGTCCAAAAGACCATTCAGAGTTCATGCGGAAAATCATAGGCACTCCAGTTTTACTTTCTTTTCTAGTCAACCGCGAATTACCTCCTAATCTACTAAGAGTTAATGAAAATGCTAAAGGAAAATTATTTCCACAAAGTTGGAAAGACCTATCCATGTCCTGTTCCTGCCCCGATTATGCAGTACCTTGCAAACACCTAGCTGCTGTCATATATACCTTGGTTAATGAAATAGACCGCAACCCATTTTTAGTCTTTCAGCTTAAAGGACTAGAACTTGATACCATCATAGGCAAAATGACCCACCAACCCATAAACCTTGGTAAGCAAAAAATTCACAGTATCGAATCCTGCCTGAGCAAAACAACAGCTAGTCCCAAACCTTTAGACCTCCACCAACTTGATTTCAGTGGCGTTCCCCACTTAAGCGATAAAATAACAGCCCGTTACCAAAGCAGGCCATTGTTTTATAACAAAGACTTTAAAGCGGTTCTTGAACACTTTCAAAATTTTTGGAGTAAACAGGTTGCCAATAACTTCAATTACACAGCTCTTCTCGACTCAGGCGAGCCTGAAGTTCTATCTAAAAATTCTTCCCGATTCTCAACCATTTGTTTTTGCTTCTACGGCAATGCCGATTTTTTAATTTATGAAAATGCCAAACTCGTAAATTGGTCCACCCTCCAAGACACCATAATAAAAACACCCAAAAAACACCTCCATACATTCGGAATCCATATCGAATACCTCTATCACCTCACATGGTGGACCTTTGATTTAATTCAAAAATCAGCAATAGTACCTCGGTTAGTTGACTGTCATCACAGCCGTTACCGTATCCATTGGATTCCAGCCATGATGCATCCAGCAGTTCAAAAAATATTCCAACACTTTGTTGAAGCCTTGCCACAAAACCTCGTTGTGTACAATAAGAAACTGCCAACCAATGCTAAACAAACCTTCCCCAAAGCCTTCCAAAACTTCCAAGCTCAAGAATCCGTATTGTTGTTGATTTCAGCCATTGCCGGAAATTTAGCAAGTCAAGCAAAAGATACTTTAGATGAGCGGGTCAAGAAAACAAACTATTCGTTAGACACAACAATCGATCAACTATTTTTCTCCCAACAATTAGTGCCATTAGATGACTTTCATTTGCAAGAAATTCCCAGTACCATCCAAGTTTGGTTAAACCGGTTCAATTTCAGCGAACGCAAATTTTTACCATTGTTACAGCTCAGCGAAACAGAAAAGAAATCAACCGTATCGCTCAATATATTAGTAAGTGACAAGAGCGATTCATTATCCACCCCAATTCCATTAAAAACCTTTGTTGAAAGCAAAAACCACTATTCCAGTGAAGTCCTCAAAGACCTCCAATCCCTATTAACGTATATTCCACCCATCCAAGAAATCCTTGAAGACGACCAATACCAACCAATAAGCCTAACTTGGGCCACACTTCCCGATTTATTAAAAA
>Ga0214172_1000937_pt1 | contig 10161 bp, 9 predicted proteins | sample TroBogEpilimnion_29_FD_153010 | JGI IMG/M metagenome (GOLD analysis project Ga0214172, IMG submission 153010) | Freshwater microbial communities from Trout Bog Lake, WI - 12JUL2007 epilimnion | ecosystem: Environmental > Aquatic > Freshwater > Lake > Epilimnion/Euphotic zone | place: Trout Bog...
TGTGAGTGGGAGGGTGGGAGTGTGTGCTGTATCTGTAAATTCAGTGAAGATATCTTATAATATATTTTTTTCAATTTTTTAGAAATAAACTAAATAATAGTAATTTAGTTTCAATTTTTTAGAAATAAACTAAATAATAGTAATTTATGAGAAGGAATTGCTAACCGATATAGGTAGTAATTATATAACAATAAACAATTGTAATGACAATTAGTATCTGGTAGATAGAAAATATTTATTTTTTAGGAATTATTTCTGGTTCTATAATTTCATTTTCATCATCTTCATCTGTTTTACCTAAATTTTCCCAAAAATCATTAGATTGTTGTTTAATATCTTGTACTAAACTTTTAACTAATTTTTGTTCATGGGTTCCGAATTCTTTAAAATTTGCGAATAAAGTTTTAAAGCTTTTTAATCTTTTGGATTCATATCTACGTCTTATTCTAGAAATTTCAGTATTGTCATCATTTTGACAAGCACGAATTAAATTTACTTTCGATCTTAAAGTAATGGTATTCATCATAATAATATTATATTATATTTTTTTTTTATAATATATAATATTATATAAATAATATGTTAAAAACATTATTATTAGGAAGTCAAATTCAACTAAAATTATTGTCAAAACCTTCAAAAATTGAATTAGGTAGATGGTTATCAACTAAATTAGAAGATGCTGGTCCATTATATATAAAAATTGGACAATTTATATCATCTAGGGATGATATATTTGGTAAAGAATTAACATCTGGCTTAGCATGTTTAAGAGATAATACAAAATATAGTTCATTTGAAGAGATTAGTAATATAAAAGAGTTATCTGAATTATTAATGAAAGTAGATAATTTTAGTAAGAAACCAATAGCATCTGCATCTATTGCACAAGTACATACTGCTAATTTAAAAAATGGAAAAAATATAGCAATAAAAATTAAAAAACCTAAAATAGAAGAATTAATTATAAATGAAATGAAAATATTAAAAAATACAATAAATACATTAAAATCATTTAATATTTTCGGAATGATAGAATTATCAAACATATTAAATGATTTTGAATATAATATTTTACAAGAATTTAATTATAAACAAGAAATATTAAATATATTAATGTTTCGCAAAATATATTCTGATAAATTTAATGATGTATATATCCCTAAAGTATATCCTGAATTATCTTCAGATAATATAATAGTTATGGAATATGTACCATCTAATAATATATTTAATATAACAATGAATCGGAAAAAAAAAGCTGAAAAATTAATCAATATTTTTTTAAATCAACTATTATATGAGGGTATATTACATGGTGATCCTCATGCTGGTAACTTGGGAATAAGAGGAAATCAAATTATATTATATGATTTTGGAAATGTAATAAAAATTTCAGAAACATATCGTAATGGTATTAGAGATTTATTATATTATTTTCAAAACAAAGACATAGATAAAATAATAGATACTATGATTATTTTAGGTATTCAAATTAAAAATAAACCATTTATGAAACAATATATCGTTCAGTATCTCGAATATATTCAAACTTTAGATATTAATAAAATTTCTATAACTGATATTAAAGCAACAACTAAAGAAGAAAAAATACCAGTAATATTGGATGAAATAACATTAAAAATGTTAAGATCATATACAATATTAGAAGGAATATGTAAAAGAATAGATCCGAATTTTACATACAGTAATGTAATAAGTGAGAATATAGAGTTATTATTTTTAGATATGGATTATATTTATTATAGAATAGATAAGGATATTGATAAATTATTATCATAAAAAATTGATAAATTATTATTTAATATATGTATAATAATAATCAAGATGGATATTAAAAATTCACTTTCAAAATTTAAAAGTAAAAATGTATCATTTTCTAATTTCAAGTTAAAATTATCAAAAAAAGATAAACAGGAAATTAATAAATTTTATGAATTAAATTCCAAAAATACTATTCCTAATGGAAGAGATTTTTATACAATAGATGATGATTATATAGATCAAATTTCTGAATTTACTTCACCAGAATTATGTAAAATAATTATAAAAAATCTTAATGAGATTATAAAAGGAAGCAATAAAAGTAATGCATGGATTTGTATTAATTTTAATACTTATAGAACTGAATATAGGTGGCACAGAGATGGTACTTTTTATTTAAATCCGAGATCTAAATATAAATTTGCTTTTACACTAATAGGACCAAGTACTTGTTTATTAGATTTTGATAATAATAAAATGATTATAGAAAAATACAATAAATTAGATTTATTAGCTCAAGATTTATATAAAGATTATAATAATAATAAAGAAAAAATTTTAGAAAATCAAAGAAAAAAAAATAAACTTTTTTCAAATTATGTAGTTGTACAAAATAATAATGATACTGGTTGTGTATTTAAAGTAGGTGATGAAAAATCAGCTTTTCATTCGGAACCACTAGTAGATATTGATTTAAAATTATTTAGATTATATATATCTATAGTTACTGGATCTAAAAAAAATATTGAAGTAATTAAAAAACACAGAAGTAGATAAAATAACCTTATATAATATTTTTTCTGATTAACTGGATTAATTAGAAAAATTGAAACGTACCGTTATAATTTCTTCTCAATACAAACTAAATTACTACATAATTTAGTTTATTTCTAAAAAATTGATTTCTTTAAAAACGTAGTTTTAACTACAGCAATTTCTTCTCAATACAAACTAAATTACTACATAATTTAGTTTATTTCTAAAAAATTGAAAAAATTATTTTATAAACTATAAGAAAATATTAACTAAACACAGTTAAGATGCCTTGTTGTTATAACACAGTAGATGCTGCCTCAAAAGGTCATGTTAATTGTTTGAAACATTTAATTCTAAATAGATGTCTTTGGAATGTAAACGCTACTAAAATAGCTTCTGAAAAAGGACATTTAGATATTCTCAAGTATGCTTTTTCTCAATCTTACAAGTTTCATCCAGAAACATGTGAAACTGCTGCTAGATTCGGTAATTTGAATTGTTTAAAATTTAGTCATGAAAATATGTGTAATGGATTATGTAATATTTGTTTTGAAGCAGCATCTTCTGGACATGTAGAATGTTTACAGTTTGCACATAAGAATTTATGTTTAGGATTTTATGATACTCTAGAAGTAACGGTTGAATATGGACATTTAGATTGTTTGAAATATTGTCATGATAATATGTGTATTTGGAGTGAAAGAACATACGAAAATGCTGCTAGATATGGTCACGTTGAAATATTAAAATATTTAACAGAAAATTACTGTCCTATATATTCATGGGCATGTGCTAGAGCAGCTACTTATGGACATCTTGAATGTTTAAAATATCTTAATAGTATTGGATGGTTATTTGATATTTGGTGTTGTGCCTATGCTGCTAGAGAAGGACATTTAGATTGTTTAAAATATTTACATGAGATTGGATGTGATTGGGCGGAACAAACTTGTAGTTATGCAGCAAGATATGGACATCTAGATTGTTTAAAATATGCTCATGAAAATGGATGTCCATGGAATGAACATACATGTACAAATGCTGCGAATTTCGGTAAATTAGACTGTCTAAAATATGCTAGAGAAAATGATTGCCCATGGAATGTATGGAGTGCCATTTATGCAGCTATGTGTGGTCATTTAGATTGTCTTAAATATATATGTGATAAAAAATGTGATTTAAATGAAAATGTTTGTAGTTATGCTTCAAGATATAATAGATATGATTGTTTATTATATTCATATAAAATAGGTTGTCCATGTAATGAAGAAGATAAAAAGAAAACTTTAAGTAAAATAAAAGAAATTAGAAAACAAGTATTAACGGTATTATTAATATTAAATAAGACTACATTGCCAATGGATATACAAAAAATTATTATTCTTAATGGAGTAAAATATGCAAAATTAATTTATTAGAAAAATTTTTTTGAAAAAAAATCTCTCTCTCTCTGAAGGCTGCATAAAAAATTATGCAAAAATTGTGCAAAAATTATGCAAAAATTATGCAAATTATATATAGAATTATTATATTTGTAATTATATATACAATGGTTTTATATACATGTTCTCAATGTAGTAAAACATTCAAGCGAAAAAGTAGTTTTGAGTATCATTGTAATCGTAAAATTAAATGTACTGGAACAAATTATAATGATCCTAAAATGATCCCAAATGATCCCAATGCACAAAATAATGATCCTAAAATGATCCCAAATGATCCCAAAATACAAGATGAAAATAAAGATGAAAATAATAAAATTGAATGTAAATTTTGTAATATGAAGTTTACGTTTAAAGGTAATTTAAAAAGGCACATTGATAAGAATTGTAAATTAAAGGAAGAAATTATAAAAAAAGAGAATAAAATAAAAGTTTTAGAAGAAAAATTAGAATTATTAGAGAAGACCATAAATAATACAAATAATACAAATATTATAACTACAAATAATACAAATAATACAAATACAAATACAAATAATACGATGAATAATATGATTAATAGTAATAATACAAATATAAATATTGTTAATTTTGGTCAAGAGAGAATATCAAAATTAACAGAAGAAGAAGAATTAAAAATAATAGAAGGAGGTGCAAATAGCATAGCTAATCATGTCAGCTTAGTACATTTTAATAAGCGTTTACCGGAGTATATGAATGTATATAATACAAATCTAAGAGGTAATACATGTGATGTATATTATAATGGTAAATGGAAAAAATATAAAGTAAAAAAGATAATTGATACTTTAATAACAAATGGAGTAATTGATATACAAGATTTATTAATTAAATATAATAATATTCATAATTTTTCAGTTAAATGTACAAGAGAAATAGTTCAAGATATAGAAAATCATAATAAAAAACAAATAAAAGAGCAAAATGATAGAATAAGTACAATATTATATAATGAAAAGGACAAACCACTTCAAAATAAAAAATAATAATTTTATCAAAATATATCTTGAATTATATTATCAACATTACCAAAGTATTCTTGTATTTTTCTATTGATATCTTCTTCCGATTCTGCTGATGATTCTATTTCTATTTTTTCATCCCAAGTGTCAGTTCTACCTTTATAAATAATATGTATTTTTTCTATTTTAGTTAAATCTATACAATAATCAACAGCTTCAAAATTATAATCTAATACATTACTTGGTAAATTTTTTTTATTTATTAAAATTGTATGTAATTGATTATCATAAGGTAATAATTCAAAACAATATCCATCACTTGGTATTTCTTTATATAAATCTATACTAATATCTCTTTTTAATTTTTCTAATTGAATTGAATAATATAGATGAAAAAGATTCATATTTGATAATTGTTTTTTTATATTTAATATCATTATAATATTAGTTTGTATAATTCTACATTTTTCTTTAAACTTATTATATAATTCTAAAATATTTAGGTCTAAGTTTTTTAGTTTTTCATCTAATTCAATAAAAAAATAATTCATTCTATATTTTTTATCTCTTGTATTAATACCATATATATTGTCATATTCAATATTATCTAAAGATACCTGAGAAAAAATATTAGAATCTAAACTTTGTAAATTTACTAAAAAATCACTTTTTAATTTTTCAAATTCATATTTTTTATCAAATAACTTTTCTTCTATTTTAACTTTTAATTTTTCTTTAGTATCACCTAATATTAATCCTGAACTATTGTCTTTAAAAAATAATAATAATCCATCATTAGTTATTTGTAAACATTCTTTCTTTATTTTTATAGCTAGTAATTTTTTTTTAAAAAAATCTATAATTTTTTTCCGTAAATATTTATTTACAAATCTTGCACTTTGCATACCTTGAAATAACTGTTTACAGTCTTCTTTTATTCTTAATCTAAAACTAAATAAAGTAACATGTAAATCTTTTTTTAATTTTGATATAAGAGATTCATCAATTTTTATTTTTTCTTTATCGACTGAAATAGTAATTAGAACATCTAAATATTCTGGTTCTAATGGATTAATTTCTACTAATCTAGATCTTTTTGATCCATCTGGTTTATCATAATCCTCTTTTTTTGGGTGTGGTTCATCTGGTAAAGGTAGTTCTTCTGTTACAGGTAGTTCTTCAGATTCATCTGATTCTTCTGGATTTACAGGTTCATCTGGTCTCAAGGTACGGTGTTCTTCTTTTCTCTTTTTTTCTTCATTTTTTTTTTCATTATATTCAAAATCTCTAATACTTTGAAAAATATCAACCGTCTCATTTTCTTGATTATCTATTTTTAGTTTTTTTTCTTCGGAATCTATAATTAATTGTTCTTTACCTTTATTAATTTTGTTGATTACACTCAAGATAAAATGATTATTTATGTCATTTATATCATCATCAGATATAAAATAATTTAATTTTGCAATAATGCTATTAATCCACTCATTAAAATAATCTTTTAAGCCAATAAATAATGTAATTTCACTCGAAATCTTTATACAATCATTTAACAAATCAATTAATGTTTTAATACTTTTATATTTAATCGTTTTACTAGTTTTATATTTAATTGTTTCACTATTTAATCGATTAATAATCATTAAACATGATATTATTATTGTATAATTATAGAAATCTATGATTTGATATATTAAATAAAGTCTCCATGTGTCATCATGGAGTTTAATCAACTTTATTTTAAAATTAAAATCTTTTTCTTGATTATAAAGAGCAGATATGGTAGACATATTATTAATAACTGCTTCTATATATATTAATCCCTTCATAAACTTATATTGTCGCTTCACATCTGATTCTTTTTGATCAATCAATTTTGTCCTTGCACTTATTCTACTAGAATTAAATCTAGTAAATAAAGATCTAAAATCTTTTATAGTATCTGTATTTGCCTTTGATAAAATATTATAAAAATATCGTTTCTTTTCGTTTAACTTAATTATAGTTTCTTTTTGCCATCCTAAAAATAGTTTTTCTAGTTTCATTAAATGAATAATTAGATCTTTATAAAATATTTTATCTAAGATATAAAAATATTTATAATTTTCAGTTATCATATATTTAGGTATATCATTAGTAGAATCTAGTATTTGTTTAACATAGTCCAAGTTCATACTTTCTACTTTGTCTTTTTCTGAGAGTACTTCATTTAATTGATAATCTACAACTTGTACAAATGGAGTTAACATTTCATACAAATTATCTACAGTATAAAAATTTAAAAGCTCATCTAATGGATGTTTTACATTCAATCTCTCTACAAGACTATAAATTTCACTAATTATTGTATTTATAGTACCTAAAGAACCGATTTTATCGCGATTATCTCTTACGAAGGATTCATCAGTAATTCTTTTTGAGAAATCATCCATGAATGGTCGTAAGTTTAATTTATTCCATCTATCAATATCATCTATAGATGCTATACTTCTATATTTATATAATTCATCAACATGTATTGTACATTTTTCTAAATCTGAAATAATTAGATCACCTATATCATCATTAAACAAATCCAAATTTATTATATTTAATTTTTCTGTAATTTCAGAAAGAATTTTTACATAACAAGTAAATCTTAGTCGAAAGGGTATTAATTCGTAATATTGTTCTTGTTCATCACTAGATCCAGGCATACCACCTATATAATTTTTTAATTGAATATATTTACTTTTATATTTTATATATTTCTTTTTATAATCCATTTAGTATTATATTAAAGAATATAAAGATTTTAATATAATAATAAGTATAATGTATAAATTTCCTGATAATGTTGTAGAAGAAATATCTGAAAAAACTAATGAAATCTATAAATTTTTAAATATTCAAGTACCAGAAAATTATTTTGATGAATTCAAAGAATTTCATTCAATAGCTCGCATAAATCAACGTTTTATGAAATGTTTTATTAAACAAAACATGACAAAATATAAAAAAGAATTAGAAAATGATAAAGATGAAATAATAATTCCATTAAATGAATATTTATCTAATAATGTTGTTTGGCAATATTTACATATTATGTTCTTATTATTCGAAAATTCACATGATAAAATGGATAATGAATTATTATCAGCTTTAGCTAAAAAAATAGATACAGTTACTACACCCGTAGATAAACAAAAAATAGATTTAGGTGAAATTTTAAAATCTGATTCTAATGGTGTTAGTTTAAATGATATGATGAAATCTATGTCTTCTGATCCAAATATAAATAAAATGATGAAAGGTATGATGAGTGGAAATAATATGGAAAATATGATGAAGAGTATGATGAATGATGAAGATGGGGGTATATCAAATCTATTAAATAATCCATTATTACAGAATTTTCAAAATAAATCGGTTAATTCAAATTTATTAAACACAATAATAGGAGATATTAAGGATAATTTAAATAATAATTCAGGTGATATAGACACATTAATAAACAATACAAAGGAAATGGGTAAAAAATATCAGGATCTCGTAACATCCGGACAAATGTCAATGGATGAAATGTTAGGAAGTATGATGGGTATAATATCAAATCCAGAAGAGATAGCTAAATCAGTTGGAGAAATAGATATATCTAAATTACCAGATCCTGAAAAATTAATAGAAAAATTATCTAGTGAATTAGGCACTGATGGTGCTCAAATGATGCAAAATATGAAAGATATGATGAATAATCAAGGAGATGATCATAATTTTAATCCAGCAAGTTTAATATCTACATTAATGAGTGGTGTATCAGATAAGGGTAATAAATCAGACATACAATTAACACCAGAACAGATTCAGGAGATGGAAGAATTTTATTCAAAATTACAGTTAAGCTAATAAAAAAATATATATTATATTGTATAAATGAATAATGAAAATATATTATGGTTAAGAAATCCTAAAATATTACTAGAATATCCTTTAGAATTCTATCCCTTACCAAATATGACTAAAGAGAGACAGAGTAATGCAGTTACTAGATTATTAATATATTATATATTTATAATTTATTTATTAAAATTTAATAGAGAATGTATAAAAATAAGTATAATAGGAATTATTATTATTGCTATTTATGGATCCTATGATAAGCCTCCAAATAATCAGGTATATTTAAATAAAGATTTAGGATATTGTAGAGAATCTACCATTAATAATCCAATGGGTAATCCATTAATTACTGATAATAATTTAGAAAAAAAAGCATGTATTCAACCTGATGAAGAAATTAAAGAAAATACTAAATATAATGTATATGAAGATTTAAATGATCCCAAAATTTCAAAATTATTATATAGAACTTTTTATACATCTCCTGTATCAAATTATCCAAATGATGTTAATACTTTTTCTAATTATGTTTATGGTGTTGATGATAAAACTACTTGTAAATTAGGTGCTGAAGGTTGTGAACCATTTAGAGATGAACGTTATACTTCATTTAATTATGACAAATAATTTAATAATATTATTTAATATTATTAAAAAAATATAAATCTATGATGATCCAGTAATTGCATCATATAATGATTTAAGAACCGCAAGATTATTTTCATTTCCTAAAAACGGAGCAAGCATTACATTGAGTACTAGACTCTTAGCATTATCATCTGTGTTTGTATTTACTGTATTATAATCAATTTCTAATTTATTATCACTTCCTACTCGAATACTCGGAATTTGACTTTTATCAACATTTATTACATTATTTTTACGAATTGTTTCAATACTTTGTTTTAAATTATTAAAACGAGTAATTCCAGATGAAGTAATAATTTCTTGAACAACTGAATTAGTTGTATCATTTACATCAACCACTGTATCATTTGAAACAAGATTTACACTATTATCTGAGGGATCATATTGAATTGCATATTTATTAGCTTCTACACCTAAACTTGTACTTACATCCCATTGTTTTTTCTCCTTAAAATTCGTAAGTACAATACATCCAGAGTCAATAAGATAATAATTTTTTAAAGTTGTTAGGAATTCCTTATCTACATTATCTGTAGTCGAAAAACTATTAATATATTCTAGAATTAATGGTACAGATAAAAGAGAATTAGTTTTCGCTAAAATAGGTACAATGTTATTTACTACTTTTAATCTAAGAAGGATTAAATTGCTCATTTATATTATCAAAT
>Ga0214172_1000942_pt1 | contig 10094 bp, 12 predicted proteins | sample TroBogEpilimnion_29_FD_153010 | JGI IMG/M metagenome (GOLD analysis project Ga0214172, IMG submission 153010) | Freshwater microbial communities from Trout Bog Lake, WI - 12JUL2007 epilimnion | ecosystem: Environmental > Aquatic > Freshwater > Lake > Epilimnion/Euphotic zone | place: Trout Bog...
TTAGAAAAAGGCCAGGTTCGTGAAACTGGAACGCATGCAGAACTTATGCAACAAGAAGATGGCCTTTACAGAAGTTTGGTTAAACTCCAGTATGAATAGGATTACTCCATTACCTCATTCAACAATTCTGAATAACGTTGCTGCAATTCATCCTTGAAAACATCGCAACAAATCAAATCTGTAAAAGAAAGTTCCTCAGGCAAAGAAACCGGAGGTGCACCATTTACAGTTGCTTCACACATACGGCCAGCGCGTTTTTCATAGCGATCACAATCTGGATTTGAACAACGCATTTCATTTAATTTGAATTGAATTTTTTGTGCTAATTCAATGGCTTCGGTGTAGTTCATATGTATATTTCTTTGAAATGCGAATTTACATAAATTTAAGTAATTTAGCAGCCACTATTATTACTTATGACTCACCCTCGCTTTTTTCTTTGGATTTCAATTTTTGCATGGATTGGATTTTCTGCTTGCGTAAAATCATACAATCCTACTCCTAAGGTTGCTACTGGTGTAGCTGGTCAATTTATTGCTGCCATTAACGGTAATGTCTGTACATTTAATACCACCAATATTGGCTATTCAAACGGACGTTTTTCGCTTGAAGGAACAGACTCTATTCCAGGTCAAGTGCAAAGAATTGAAATTTACGTGCCAGCAAAAACAACCGGCACTTACCCCTTGTCTAGCGGGACATCGAGCAGTGGAAGTGTAGGGGTTTACATGAGTGCATATAGCTGGAAATCAGTATTTAGCAGGTTTTTTACGAATAAAAATAATCCTGGGGCAATTACAGTAACCCAACTTGATACAGTTAACAAGGTTATTACCGCTAGCTTCGCTTTTCCTGCTACTAGCAATTCAGTTTTCACATCCAATCCTGATATCATCCAGGTGTCTAACGGTTCAATGATTCAGCTATCATGGCAATAAAAACAAAATTACTCCGCATTTTCATTCTTCTTTGCTGCCTTGGTCCTACCTTCATTTCGGCGCAAACCGACAATTTTGAATCATTTGGGGCTACCAATATGACAAGCATATTCTCTACTGGCCTTGGCATAACCAACCCTTTTTCAGCTGCTACCATTGGAGGAACGGCAAGGTGCAATTTCTTTCTGAGTCCTAAAATTTCACTCGGGGCACAACTTTTTTACACCAACAATAGCAATGCCTCTAGTACGCTTTCGAATAGTTCTAACCTAAACAACAAGCCAGGATATTTAGCAATGTTCAACATCACTGGTACCTATTACTTGGTTGGCGAAAATGCAAGCGGTAAAAAAGGATTATACCTAAGTTTAGGAGTTGGGTATGCCAATGTCTTTCAATCATTCAACCAAAGTGGGGCACAGGGCACCCTTTCTAACCAATGGGGTTTTGACTATGATGCAGTGTACAAAGATCAATACCTTTCTATTACAGGGGGACTTGGTTGTGATTACAAACTTTACCATGGTAGAATATTTGCAGAATTGAATGGAATGACCAGTATCTATGGCAACGATATTTACACCCAATCAGGTGTTTCAGGTGCAGCCTATATCCTAAACAATAAATACAAAATTGATCCTTCCGACTTTGGAAAATTCGGAGCTTTATTGTTTTCAGTGGGGTATAATTATTTCTTCTAAAATTGTTGGAATTGCCTTTTTTAGGAGTGATTTAAGGATCACATATCAGATTTGATTAGTTTCTTAACCAATTTTCCAGTTGAGGTGACTACTGAAACAAGATAAACCCCGGAAGGCTCTTTTGATAAGTCTAAACTAATTGTAGCCTGGCTTACAGTATTTGTTGAAAGGGTATTATTTCGAACATCCAATCTTTGAACCACTTGCCCTATTAAATTTGTTATTGTTATTTCAATAGGTTGTATAGCTGGGCCTATACCGATTGTGGCCCTTCCATTATTTGGGTTTGGATAAACCTTTAAATCGCTATCAGATAAACCATTTGCAATTGGAGAGATGCCAGCAAAAACAGGTGTGCAATTATTTTGTGCCAATATCACCGGCCTATAGGTAACTAATGCGCTTAACATCCTTGCTTTTTGATCCGAAGTAAATAATAGCAAACAAGGGTCATCGCTGTAATCCATGTAATTGCAATACATGGTACCATTGGTTTCAGTTGTTGGGTTGCAAGCTGTACTTAAATCAGGGAAAACTGCAGTGCATCCAAAATGGGCTGCCGTTTGAGGCGGTGTATCGGCAATAGAATCATTGCCACAATAAGCATCCCCCCAGGTATGAATTAAATTAAACCAGTGTCCTACTTCGTGAGTTGTGGTGCGACCTAAATTAGAAGGACTAACTGCTGAACCCATTTGACCAAATGCAAAATAATTAATGACACAGCCATCAGTATTTGGCATAGACTTCAGATCGTAAGGAAATTGTGAATAACCAAAATAAGAATTTCCTAGGTTACATACCCAAATATTCAAATAACGTGTTGGATCCCAGGCCTTAGCAGTGTCTTTAACCGCATCGTCAATGCCAAAGGATGTTGCAGCAGTATAGGTCCGGGTTACCCCATTGGTATCATTGCCATTAGGATCTTTGGTAGCCAAACAAAATTCAAAACCTATATCAGATGCCAGGGATTTCCAACAGGTGGGTATGGCTGTTGTATCCGCATTTAATTTGCGGTAATCACGGTTAAGTGCTTCCATCTGAGATTGAATTTGGGCATCTGAAATATTTTCAACGGCTGCATGGTAAACAACATGCACCACCACCGGTATTGTAACAATGGATGGTAACACAATAGCTCCTGCCTTAATTTTTTGCTCATTAAGTGCGGCCTCAACCTCTCCAGCGCGTCGAACAGGTATTAAGGATGGTTTTTGAAGACTCAACTCCTGGTTTCTAACCGTTGATCCACATTTTTCTTGTGCATAGATCGGTAGGAATTGAAGTAAAGAAAACAAGAACAACAAGAGACTTATGGTGGAAATTTGTTTGCCTGCCATAAAATGTTTGTGAGTTGAATAGAATTGCTTCATATTTTCAAGACTTTTTACCTGTACCTAATGTAAAAAACAATCCTAACAAAATCAATGCCATACCCAAATATTGCATGGCACTGATGCTCTGCTGCAAAAATAATGCCCCTAATACAACGGCAATAACTGGATTTACATAAATATGGGTGCTAATTAAAGCTGCATTGCCATGGTGCAATAGCCAAGAATAAGCAATATATGCTATGGCAGATCCAAAAACAGACAAATAAACCAAACTCAACCAAGCCCGAATACCCACCATTTGCCAATGTGCTTGGGTCCATTCATTTTGAAAAGTTGCAATAATAAAACTGGCCAAACCGGCCAATAAGAGCTGCTGCGCCACATTCATCACCATGGATTGTTCCGACTTTTTATCTCGGAAATACAAAGACCCTACGACCCAACCAAGCCCACCCAAAATAAGACCTGTAAAGGCAATAAACCGGGTTTTGGAGCTGACATGAAGGGCAACGGTAGTGGCAACAGCATTGCCCCATACCACAAAAACAATAAGACCTAAGGAGCCTAATAGGAAACCTATTAATAATTTTTTATTGGAGAAATTTTGTTTCCAATGGCTTTTATCTAAAATCAAAAACCAAAAAGGAGTTGATGCTCCAGCAACTGCAGCCTCTGCACTGCTGATGTATTGCTCACTCCAGGTTACCATTCCGATACCTCCAACTAATGCCAAAACGCCAGAAATGGCATTGCGGCCCCATTCATGCCAACCAACGGATCTTTCACCCTCTACAAACGCCCAAAGGTACAAAATGAGTCCAGCAAGGATATATCGTATTCCAGACAATAAAAATGGGGGAATACCATCAAGGGCATAGGCAATGGCCAAATAAGTTGACCCCCAGATGAGGTAAATACTAAGGTAGGCACCAATTGCTTGTTTCGAAAGTGGTATGGATTTCATACTGCACAATGAAGATACAAACAATTACCTACCTTTGTACAAATCCTTTTTATGAACTGGAATTCACTTACCCAAGAAGCGCAATTGCAAGCAATTGATGAAGAGTCGGCTAACCAACCAGTATTCATCTTCAAACACAGCACCCGCTGTAGCATCAGCGCCATGGCATTGAATAGATTAGAATCTAAATGGCAACCCGGTGACGAAGCTACCATTAAACCTTATTACCTGGATTTACTCAATTACCGGCCTATTTCGGCTGCCATAGCCCAACGGTATGGAGTTGAACATGAGTCGCCACAAGTGCTTGTCATTCAAAACGGAAAATGCACTTTTTCTGCCAGTCACAATAGCATCCGCTACGACGACTTGGTTAAAAAATAATTCCAAAGCGGTTCATTGGGCGGAGGTGCAATTACCTCCATCGGTTCACCTTTTACTGGATGAATGAATTTTACTTTGCGGGCATGTAAATGGATGGATGCATCAGGGTTAGACCTGTTAAAGCCGTATTTCAAATCCCCTTTGATTGGCCAGCCCATAGTTGACAATTGCACGCGTATTTGGTGATGCCTTCCTGTATGGGGATTTACCTCTAAGAGGGTATAGTTATCTGCTTGTACCAATACTTTATAATCCAACTCTGAAAGCAAGGCTCCGGGTGTTGGTCTATCAAATGCTTTGGACTTATTGGTAGCCTCATTCTTTTTCAGGTAATGTGCCAAATGGCCTTGGTCATCTTTAGGTCTAACCTTTACCACAGCCCAATAGGTCTTTTGCACCTCACGACTTCGAAATAATTCGTTCAGGCGGCTCAATGCCTTACTTGTTTTGGCAAATATCACTACCCCACTTACAGGGCGGTCGATGCGGTGAACGACTCCTAAAAAAACTGCTCCTGGCTTATTGTATTGTTGTTTGATGTATTCTTTTACGGCATCACCAAGCGTGCTATCGCCGGTTTTATCACCCTGTACAATTTCAGAAGGCAATTTATTGATGGCAATGATGTGGTTGTCTTCAAATAAAATTCGGTCCGCTATTGGAACAAATTCTTTCACAGTTATAGGTTTTTCGAACGAACTCAATATTGCTCCTCTTTATTGGGGAAATCTAGGGACTTTACATCTCCTATATAGGCACGCACTGCATTGTCCATTACCTCGTACAAATTGGCATAACGCCTTAAAAAGCGGGGACTAAACTCATGGGTAATGCCTAACATATCGTGTAAAACTAAAACTTGACCATCCACACCTGAACCGGCACCAATGCCAATGACCGGAATGGTTAATGCTTTTGCTACTTTTGCTGCCAATTCTGCAGGGATCTTCTCCAAAACCAAGGCAAAACATCCTGTTTCTTCTAACATTTTGGCATCATTGATTAATTTGGCAGCTTCTACCTCTTGCTTTGCCCTTACAGAATAGGTGCCAAACTTATAAATCGATTGTGGAGTTAACCCTAAATGACCCATTACGGGAATACCAGCGGATAAAATGCGCTGAATGGACTCTCGAACCTCTAACCCTCCTTCAAGCTTTACAGCATGGGCACCTGCTTCTTTCATAATGCGAATAGAGCTTTGCAAGGCTTCTTTAGAATTTCCTTGGTAAGATCCAAAAGGCAAATCAACAACGATAAGTGCCCTTTGAACTGCCCTTACCACGGAAGATGCGTGGTAAATCATCTGGTCTAAGGTAATGGGTAAAGTAGTTTCGTGCCCAGCCATTACATTAGAAGCTGAATCACCTACCAAGATGACATCTATGCCTGCCCCATCGACAATTCGTGCAGTAGAAAAATCGTATGAGGTGAGCATACTGATTTTTTCACCTTTTTGTTTCATGGCTTGAAGCACATGGGTAGTTACCTTTTTGGTATCGGTTTTGGCTGTTGACATGTCAATAAAGTTAATTAAAATCTGCCAATCCATTATTACCGGTTCAAAATCTACTAATTTTTTAATACCTTTAAAATTATCGTTGGTGAATGACAAAACAGTTGACCGAATGCTTATGTCTAAAACAGTAAAACGTTGCCTATTTTTCAATTTCAGTGCATTCATGTTGGCGGCATTCTTTTCGGCTTGCAATAACAACCTCAATGTTTTGGCAGATTATAAAGAAACCATAGTGGTTTATGGTTTGCTTGACCCAAATGATGCAGTGCATTACATCAAAATCAACAAAGCTTTTTTAGGCCCAGGTAATGCACTGACAATGGCTCAAAATTATGATTCGGTTAACTTTAAAAACAAACTTACCGTTCAACTACAGGCTTTTGATAACAATGGGTACTTGGTAACTACACTGCTACTTAAAGCAGATTCTAGCGTTCCGAAATCACCTGGTTTGTTTTCATACCCCAAACAAATTTTATATTCTACTAAGGCCAAATTAGACACTTCATTGATTTATAATTTAACAGTCACCGAAGCCGGAAACCCTTTACCCGTGACCGGTTCAACGGCCTTAATAGGTGGCATTCAAAATGTTATGCAACCCAGTGGGTCGTATTTGACACTTTCTAAGCCAGATTCTGTGCCATTCACTGTTTCATGGCAATCTGTTAATAATGCGAAAGTTTATGGGGTAACGTTGCGGTTCTATTATGTAGAACAAGACAAGGTTTCGGGCAATTCGGTTAATAAACAGTTAGATTGGGTTTTACCCACACAAGTTGCTACCTATACCCAAGCTGGAAACACAATGCAGATTTCGGTTCCGGGCAGATCATTTTACCAATTTTTGGCGACCCAACTTAGCCCTGACCCTACTAAACGCAGGTTTATCAGACAAAAGGTGAATAACCGCAACTTTGACCTTATTTTTACCACAGGCTCGCAAGATTTATATACCTATATACAAATAAGCCAACCATCAACTGCAATAACGCAAAATCCTCCACAATACTCTGATTTAAAAAATGGCATTGGCCTTTTCACCTCACGCAACATGCAAATCTATAGCTCTTCTTATGGCTATTATTTGGCTGGGTCCAGCGTTGATTCACTGTATGCTGGTCAGTTTACGAGTAATCTATTCTGCGACTCCATTCCTACCAGCCCCTATTACTGTAACTGACTTTTTGGCAGAACCCAATATCTGGCATAAAGATTGCCAGATGTCAGGTACAGTATTACAACATTAAAACATAAAAAATTAAATTTTGAATTATGGGAAAAATTATTGGAATTGACCTTGGTACAACAAACTCTTGCGTATCTGTTATGGAAGGCAATGAACCAGTGGTCATCGCAAACAGTGAAGGTAAAAGAACCACTCCTTCTATTGTTGCATTCATCGAAAACGGAGAAAGAAAAGTAGGTGATCCTGCAAAACGTCAAGCCATCACTAATCCTACAAAGACCATATACTCTATCAAACGTTTCATGGGTCATTCTTATGACGAAGTGGTTGAGGAAACTAAACGTGTACCATACAAGGTTGTCAAAGGAGACAACAATACTCCGAGGGTACAAATTGAAGACAGGAAATATACTGCTCAAGAAATTTCTGCTATGATCCTTCAAAAAATGAAGAAAACAGCTGAGGATTTCTTAGGTCAAGAAGTAACAGAAGCGGTGATAACTGTACCAGCTTACTTTAATGATGCACAGCGTCAAGCCACCAAAGAAGCAGGAGAAATTGCTGGACTTCAGGTAAAACGTATCATCAACGAACCTACTGCTGCTGCCTTGGCTTATGGCCTTGACAAACGCCACAAAGACATGAAAATTGTGGTATTTGACTGTGGTGGTGGTACACATGACGTTTCTGTGTTAGAGTTAGGTGATGGTATTTTCGAAGTAAAATCAACCGATGGGGATACCCATCTTGGTGGTGATGACTTTGACCAAAAAATTATCGATTGGTTGGTAGCTGAGTTCAAAGCTGAAAACGGAAACTTGGACTTGACCAAGGACCCAATGGCTTTGCAACGTTTGAAAGAAGCTGCTGAAAAAGCAAAAATTGAATTGTCTAGTTCACCTTCGACTGAAATCAACTTGCCTTATATTATGCCAGTTGATGGAATACCGAAACATTTGGTAAAAACTTTAACCAAGGCTAAATTTGAGCAATTGGTTGCTGATTTGATCAAACGTACCATTGACCCTTGTAAATCAGCTTTGGCTAATGCTGGATTGACTGTGAATGATATCAATGAAATCATTTTAGTAGGTGGATCAACACGTATTCCGGCCATTCAAGAAGCGGTAGAAAAATTCTTTGGAAAGCCTGCATCGAAAGGGGTTAACCCAGATGAAGTAGTTGCAATTGGTGCTGCCATTCAAGGTGGTGTGCTAACTGGAGAAGTTAAAGATGTATTGTTATTGGACGTAACTCCACTTTCATTGGGTATTGAAACAATGGGTGGCGTTTTCACCAAATTAATTGAATCTAACACAACTATTCCATCTAAAAAATCTGAAACTTTTTCAACTGCAGCGGATAACCAACCTTCGGTAGAAATACATGTATTGCAAGGTGAACGCCCTATGGCAAAAGATAACAGAACCATCGGTCGTTTCCATTTGGACGGTATTCCGCCTGCACGCCGTGGCACTCCACAAATTGAGGTTACATTTGATATTGATGCCAATGGTATCTTACATGTAACTGCTAAAGACAAGGCTACTGGTAAATCTCAAAACATTCGTATCGAAGCTAGCTCTGGTCTTTCGAAGGAGGAAATTGAAAAAATGAGAAAAGAAGCTGAAGCCAATGCGGATGCGGATAAAAAAGCTAAGGAAGAAGTAGAGAAAATTAACCAAGCTGACTCTTTAATTTTCACCTCTGAATCTCAATTGAAAGAATACGGTGACAAAATTAGTGCGGACAAAAAAGAAAACATCGAAAAAGCATTGGCTGGCTTAAAAGATGCTCATACCAAACGTGACTTTGCACAAATAGAGGTGAGTATGACTGCTCTCAACGCAGCATGGTCGGCGGCTTCTGAAGAAATGAGTAAAGCCACACAAGGACAAGCTGGAGGGGATGCAGGGAATGCTAACCCAGGTGGACAAGCTTCGGGTGGAAAGGATACTGTAACCGATGTTGATTACGAAGAGGTAAAGTAAACTTAACATTTGAGAAATAAAGCAATTAAAACATTATTTATCTTTGTAACAATTAACGATTAACAACAATTACAATTTTAATTACAATGAAAACAGGAACAGTAAAATTCTTTAACGTATCAAAAGGTTACGGTTTTATTAAAGAAGACGAATCAGGACAAGAAGTATTTGTGCATGCAACCGGATTGATTGATCAAATCCGTCAAGATGACAAAGTTAGCTTCGACATCACTGAAGGTAAAAAAGGTTTGAATGCAGTAAATGTGAAAAAAGCATAATTCATATACACATTACCCATTTTTTACTACAAACGCCAGGTAAACCCTGGCGTTTTGCTTTAAACTACATACTTTAACTTTAGGTGGACTACCACCTTGGTTTCAAAAAAGGGGTCGCCAAAATAGCTGGACAAGGGATACAAGGTATAACGGCCTTTAAAGGGGCCAAGCTCTTGGCTCAAATCTCCTCCCTTGAGGTAAAGGATGCCATTGGTCAAACTATTGAAGCTGTCGGGCAATACTTTTCGCTTGACCCAATTGTAAAAGGTGTTCATTTCAGTGACGGCCCTACTAACTATAAAATCATATTTGTCTTTTACCTCTTCTACCCGACAATGTGTAGCGGTTACATTTGTTAAACCAAGTGCTTTGGCAACTTCTTCAACTACCCTAATTTTTTTGCCAATAGAATCTACTAAATGAAAATGGACCTCAGGAAAAAGAATGGCCAATGGGATACCCGGGAAACCTCCTCCAGTGCCTACATCTAATACCTTAGTGCCAGGTTCAAAGGAGATTACCTTTGCGATGCCTAAAGAATGTAATACATGCTTTAAATATAGCCCATCAATATCTTTGCGAGAAATCACATTGATTTTGGCATTCCAATCATCATATAGGTATTGCAATTGCCTAAATTGATCGACCTGATGGGTTGTAAGGTTTGGACAATAATGTAAAATTGACTCAAATTCGGTCATACTAAAAGGTTTTATCATGACCTGCATCCTTCATGATATTTTGTAAAAGGTCGCGAGCGCGGAATAATTGTGCTTTTACGGTGCCTAAA
>Ga0214172_1000943_pt1 | contig 10089 bp, 10 predicted proteins | sample TroBogEpilimnion_29_FD_153010 | JGI IMG/M metagenome (GOLD analysis project Ga0214172, IMG submission 153010) | Freshwater microbial communities from Trout Bog Lake, WI - 12JUL2007 epilimnion | ecosystem: Environmental > Aquatic > Freshwater > Lake > Epilimnion/Euphotic zone | place: Trout Bog...
AAAGTTAGCAACAAGATTAGTAACTATTTTAGTAACTTGTGCTCTGTATTCTGTTTCAGGAGTATCTACGGGTATAGCTTGTATTGATTCCCAACCGTCCCAAATCTCAGCGGCAATAGCTATTGGTAATGCGGCCTTACCAAAAAAACCTTTAATACCGCCCCACATCTTACTCATTACACTTGCTTCTTTGCCAACATCGGCGGCAACAGTTGTAGCTACAGGAGCGGCTTGCGATGCTTTCGCGGCCCAGTAAGGACTATTACTATAGGCGTTGGTTGCGCCAACAGCTACTTCGTCTAATTCTGCTTCGTCAATTTTATTGATTAATTCGCGGATGTTCATTTTTTACTAGGTACACAATTAGGAACTGTGCGTCCGCCTTTCTTTTTAGTGCCCACTGGATGATATCCTGTCCAGCATGGGTTTGAATTCTTTAATGATTTCTTTTTAGCGTTGGCTTCTTTGATAGGATTAGGTTTATCTAATCCGCTAGGGATATTAGCCGTTCTACGTCCGCCTTTGCTTTTAATTTCAGCTAGTTGTTCAATACCATGTTTAACTTGCTCAATATTCATAGCTAATTCAGGGAACAATTTAGCAAGGTGTTGCCAAATACGTGGATCATCACTCTTGGCCATTTCAGCTAACTCGGCAATTTGTCTACTAGCACGTAACATACGTGATCTAATGCTGGCAGGATTAACACCTTGATGGCTGTGAATCTCACTATCCATTGGACTATCTTTATTAAAGTCTATTGGAGTTTCGCCTAGACCAAGATGTCCGCTATCTGGAACATTACTCTGCATACCTGGACCGCCAGGACCTGGTGTAAATCCTATAGTATGATCTGGAATTTCGTTTTCATTAACTGGCTTACCTTTCTTAACACGTTTAGGTAATGTGTTTAATTTTTTACCAGTATCGGCTCGATTAAATTCTTTAGCAACTGTTTGTTTGATACCAACCTTTTTAGCAAACTCTGGATTATGTGCCGCGGCAGCCATAGTACGTGCTTGTGCTTGACTTACTGAACGTTCATCAAGTTCTAATCCATGATGACCGTATGAATTTTGATATTTTTTATGGTCTAAATCTAATTCTTGAACTGCTCGTTGTTTAGCAGTTTGTTCAAGGCGATCTTTTTTACTTTCTTTCATCAATACACGTTCGGCAATAACTGACGCATATTGATTCATAATTTGACGCTTACGATCTTTTTCTTGAGAAATTTCTTCTTCAACTGTGTGAAAGTATTTGCCAATAGTAAGCGCACGACCAACAGGTTTACTAACAGGTTTTGTTTCTTGAGGTTTTTGATAGTGTTGCATTGCCATTTGAACTGGCAATGATACTTTATGAGGATTACCTTCGTTAAGGATTTGAACACTGGCGTTCTTATCTACAATAGATAAGAACTTGGCCATATCACTAGCGCCTTCTACAGGTTTAGAAGATGCTCCGTCTAACGCCTGTAGAATGCGCTTCATGTCCATTGGAGTTTACCCCAATAGTTTGCGTGTCAATGCGCGGATTTGATCAACTTCACGTGATTCAGCAATCATTGGTTTTTCAGCACGAGTTAAGCGAGCTAACTGATCTTGCATACGTGAAAAATCTGTAGACTCTTTAACAGTCTCTTTCTTTTTATCAGCAACTGCTTTCTTCATTGGCTCTTTCTTATCGCCATCTTTATCCATGTCTAAGAAATCTGGTTTAGTAGCTTTTGCTTTTTCAGCAATATAAGCAGTAGTTTCTTTAATGTTTTTCCACATAGCGGCTGCGGCAATCTTCTCACCTTTCTCACCACCACCAGCTTTCTTGGCTAACTTGTCAAAACCTTTACCTGGCTTACCAATATCTCCACCTGCTTTGGCTTTTTTAACTGTAGCAGATTTCTTAGCGGCACTTAATCCAGCACTCGGCTTCCCTTTTGAACTTTCTCTCATAGGATTAGCTTGCCCTTGTGGCATAGCCGTATTTGATTTTGAGTATCCACCTGTTGCTGAACCTGAATTTAATCCAATAACTGTACCTACTGGAATTGGTTGGCGCGGATCAATTCCTGGATTGTTAGATATAATATCTTGAACAGTTGTTTCCTTCATCTTAGCTAAAGCTTCTACAGTAATACCCGGTTTATCAATTTTAACTGTACCAGTTACTTTGTCAGTGTCGTATGAGCCATATGGACTTTTACTTTCTTTGAATGGCTTACCTGCTTTGGCAGCAGCCTTAGCACGTGAACCCCATACTTCGTCTTTGTCGCTTTCTATTTTGCCATCACCGTCATAGTCTTTGCCAGCTTTCTTGCTCTTGGCTTCTTCCATCTTCTTACCAAACTTCTCGCCATTCTTCATGCCCCATGTGTTACCTGAATGTTTAGGTAGTTTGATATCATTGCCACGTTCAGCTTTCTTAGTTGCGGCATCTTTAGCTTTAGCATGAGTCTTAATACCCTTGCCTGACTTTTCTTCTGCTTCGCCGTCGTCGGCATAGCTAGTGTTCTTATGTACAACACCTGTATGAGTCTTAGTTAACTCGCCAGTACGAGTTTTCTTAGTATCACCGACTTTCATTTCGCCCTTACCTTTTGAAGTAAACGCATTTTCAGCTTCTTCGTCTACTTCTGTTTCTGGGCTCATTTGTCCATCCATACGCTTATGAGCGGCTTTAGTAGCTTTGATCATTGTATTGTATTTGGCAACTTTACCTTTTACATGAGCTGGAATTGGTTTTGGCTCTTCGTAAACCATGCCTGTTCCACCGCACTCTGTACAAGGACGCTCACCGCCGCTTAGGATACCTTCTTCAACTTTGTGCTCATGCTTGCCTTTCATCTTTTCAGCGTCAGCTTTCTTAAGCTCTTTCATCTTATCTTTTGCTTCGGCTAACAATTCTTTAATTTTCATTTTTTGTCCTTCGCTTAGTGTATCGCTGTTGTCTAAATGATGTCCATACTCGCTGAACTTCATTTCATACTCTAAATAGTGATAAACACTAGCGATGTAATCTGCGGCTTTAGTAATCTTAGCCTGTACCCATGCTTCCATTTGATCATCATCGCTGATTTGTTGGAATAGCTTGTGTGAATAATTAGCTAGTTTATATAAATCAGCTTTAGCCATAGCACCTTCACGGTCTACTTCGCCGTTACTTGATCCTAATGCTTGTGTTGGTTCTGCGCCTGCGTCTGGAGCTGGTGCTCCTGCGTCTGGGCTCATTGTTGGGTCTAATTCTGGTGGCATGTTCATAACTCCGTTGTCTTTATATATTTAGCGTCTTTTGATGACTACTGACTCTTTTGGCTGACCAAATAAGCTGGCGCCCATATCTAATCCGTTCTTAGCAGTTCCATCACTATTTTTAGGCTGTACAATCTTAGGCTGTGCTGGTGCTTTTTTACCTGATCCTGTGCTAGGACTGCCTAAATAACTACGTTTTCCACGTGATTTACCAGGACTTAATTGTGGCGCATCTACAGTTCCAATGTTAGCGGCACTTGTAGCACCCGCTGTAGCTGTTTCTTTAATATCTTTTTTCTTCTTCTTAGCAATAGCAATAGCGGCCTGTTGTGCGGCGTTTGCGGCTTCTGCTACACCTTGTGGTTTACCAAATGGATGTACTTCGACCCATTTACCGCCTTGATTTTGAATCCATTTACCTTGGTGATATTTGCTTTTTATAATATTATGCACTCTTAGTGCGGCTTCTATACCATCTCTGTAGCCTAAATTACGTGCTTCGCGTTCTTGATGCCCGGCAATCATGTTTTGTTTAAGTCTGCCTTCATGTGGATCATATCTGTACCAAAGATTGGCTTCGTCATTTCCGCCACGCAAATCGTTGCCATCGCTGTCATAATAGTTTGTAAAACTACCGTGTCTGCCTTCTACTAATTCTTTAGTATTAAATCCCGTTAAGTCTTTAATTTTCATTTTTTAATTCCCCTGAATCCAGTGCCTACGGCACGTTCGCCATTCATAAACTTAGGTAAACTAAACCACAACTTGAACCATTCTTCAGTGCCAGGTTGTATATTTTGTTCACGCATAATCTTTGCTTTCTCTGTACCAGTTATACTGATATTACTTCCGCCGTAAGGTTGTAGGCCTTTAAACTCGTTAATGCCTGCTAACTTCTTAAGACGTGCTATTTCATCCATTATACACCGTACTTATTCTTTTTAGATTTAGCTACTGGACTAACTTTATGTGTATCGTCTGGTTCAGCACTTTTAGCCCAAGGTAAAACTTGATCATGTTCTGTAGGCACAGCTTTACGTGCCTGTTTAAACATATTATGTTCTACTTCTGTAAAAGGATGTTGTGTCCAATAAGGACCCATCCAACTTTCATGATCTACATCAATTTGTTTATTTGAGCCATCACTCATAGCTAATGCTATACCGGTGCGCAACTGATGGTAGTTAGGATAAAATCCACCAGGATCGCGATCTCTACTAACACCATTGTGTACACTTGCGTGTTGTTTATGGTGTTTTCCAGTACGTTCGGAAAGAAATTCTTTAGCTCGCATTATATTCCGTATTTGTTCTTTTTAGGTTTAGCCACAGGGCTAACTGTGTTACCGTCTTTTAATTCGTTACTTTCGCCGTCAGTAAGATGTGTAATAGCACCAGCACCTAATGTCTTTGCCGCATCTTTTACTTTTTGTAAATCTGCGTCTGTATAAGCAGTGATTAACGGATCTCCGCTCATTGCGCCAGCACGTGGCATATTAGGATTGGCCATAGCCATACCAAAACGATATTGCATGTAAGGACTACCATTGGCCTTGTTCATACTGATATTAGGGATACTCATAGCATTTTTTAATGCTTGAATATGAACATCGTGCCATTTTTCCTCGCCTTTACCTGCGTATGGAACATCTTCTGCTAATTGTTTACGTGCGAATTCTCTTGCTCTCATTTCTCTTATTACCTTATTAGCATATTTAACCAAATTGGCATCATTAGATTTTTCTGCTAGTTTCTTTTCTTTCTTTCCAAAACTAGGATCATTCATACGATTCATAGCTTTAACCATTAGCTCGCGTACTTCTTCGTCACTAAGTTCAGGGCTCATAGCATCGCGCCATGTTTGAAATTTTTCATCGTCTGACACATTAGGATCTTTAAGTACAGCTCGCATTGGAGTAGCACGTGGTCCTTCTTCCCCTGCGCTTGGGTCATTAGTTTGTTGACGACTAATAACATCTAAACCATCTGTGAAATTAAAAGGAATATTACCTGCTTTATCTGGATTACCATTGTAATTTTTTACATAACCTAGAGCTTTAACCTGATCAGCACCTACTACAACTGTACATTTTGTATATCCGTGTTCGTTTAATTTTTGTAATACACGAGTTAAGTCTGGCATTTCTTCTGTAGCAGTATGGAATATATGTCCATGCTTAGGAAACACCTTTTGATAAATTGCTAATTTTTCGTCTGGCGTAATAGGATCATCTTTACCAACAGTACGACTAACAACAAAATACGGATCTGCTCCTTCTTCTTTAGCTTGAGTAATAACACTACTGGCTAGGAACATATGACCTTTGTGACCCATACCACGGCCCCAACCTACTACACAGGCTTTGCCTTCTCCGGTACGATTTAAAAATTCACGTAAAAACATTAGTCTTTCCTTGGAGCCCAGTTAGCCTGGTCAATAGTTTTAACAAACTGTCCTGGTAAGTCGTTTTGGAATCCTGTTCCAGGATGCGCTTGTACATAACCTTCCGGTTTAGTTTGCCTAATACCGCCGTGTGTACCTTTGCTCAAATTACCAATTAGTTTCATTTTTTCATTGCTAATCATTTCGACAGCAGTTAATACAGCGTTAAGCCCGGGATGTGCCAATATTTTTTGTGCTTGTCCTGCGCTAATATTTGCATGTACCCATTCGGCAAACTTTGCCTTAACTCCGGCAACACGTAAATTCTGATTAAAGAATTTGTATAATATATCACCAGGTTTACTTAATCCAGGTTGTCCGCCTACAAAGCTATCAATATTAGCCGCGTGTTGTTGTATATAAGCGGCTACTTTCTTTAAGCCTGCTTCGTCTGATCCAGGTGCTTCTTGAACATAGGTTGTACCTTGTACAATAACCTCTGGTGTTGATAAATTTTCAGCATTAGGATAACGACCTTCGTTACCACCTATACGATCATAGTAGCCAGTTGCCGCTACCATTAATTTAGCTTGACTAATACGTTGACCTAATTCGCTATTAGCTGGTATATGAAATTTAGTAATATTTGGTTTAAATTCATACTCGCCACTTGCCTTGTTTAGTTTAGGAGGTTGCGATGGACTGAATAATATTCCGCCTTCGATATAACCGCTTTCAGGACTAATACTTTCAAAGTATGGCCATAGTTGTCCGAGACTGTGAGCAAATGCTGTACGATGTTTATCGTGTTTAGTAGCATCGCCTGTTCCTAACACAAATTTAGTAACATCCTCTGGACTATTCATCATTGTGCTTGCGCCACCTTTAGTAGCTGGTACACCGCGTTTTAAATAATCCCAAGCATTTTTTGGAATCATATGAAACGTGCCTTGTTCGTCTCTGCCCCAATAGATTACAGGACTACCATCCCATTTGATTTCTATACCGCCTTGATCCGATGTTCCCATATGACGCAACCGTTCGACTGCGTGTAACCCGCCATTACTACCATTAGTAAACACAAGGTCTTCTATATGTTGGTACTTACGGCCTGTAGTAGGTTTAGCATTTTCATTCATAGCTTGCGGAGGAACCGCTTGCCAGCTTGAACCACTACTTGCTTTTTGAAATATTTCATCACGGCGTGTTGGATCTGGAATTGCGGCTAGTATACTTTCTACACTACCTAAATCTGATCCTTTAGCGTGATTGCCTAGTAAGTGTTTAGCAATAACATCTAAATCATCGCTGATGAAATGTGACTTCTTACCCATCTCATCTCTAGCATATAATCCTTCATCTGGTGACCATAACATACCTTGACTACTGGCCAAAGCATTTAACATCATTTGTTTGTGTACACCTTTGTATGGACTTCCTTGCGGGATTACATGGTGATGGAATTTACGAACTTTCTCGGCATTAGCAACTGTCTTAATGTCTACTTGGTAAAATTTACCCTTGTATGGCAACAATATATGTACAGTAACACCTGTCTTTTTAGTTGCTAGTCCTTGATGTTGTAGATATTTTTCTAATTCAACACGAGTAGTTTTGCCATCAGTTGTGCCTAACTGTTGCATTAAATGTGTAACATCAACCATTACATCTAAGTCACCGCTGATCTTACCAGGCGTCGGAGTTGCGGCACTACCGATTACATGAGCACTAGTTTTAAGATTTTTAAGATAACGGTTAGTTTCATTTACTAGATGTTGTGCGATAGCTTGGTCGAATCCTTCTGATTCTGGCCAAATATTACCGCCCTCTAATAATAATGGACGTTGCGGTTTAGCAAACAGCTCGCGTAAAAACATTATTATTCCTTATACTTTCCGTCATTTATATGTTGAATAACATCTTCGTGAATTTTTTCACAAATTTGTTTACACATTTCTTCGTCTAAACTATCTGGAAGTTCGCGTATAGGGAATTTTTTAACGTATAGTTTGTAGCTGTTTTCTACAGCAGGTTTGAAAATGTTAATACTTGGATCACGTTTACTTTCAAGTTTATCCATACAATTGGCAATTGCTGGATATGTATGACGGCGGTAAACATCGTCGTCCTGATTCATAAAATGAATAAGATCTTCTGCTAAATCAAAGTTTATTTCGCGGCCTTCACCGTTTTTCTGTACAAAATCGTCTTCTTTGAAATGTTTGTTTTCTAATAGTTCATTTATTCGCATTTTTAAGCCCGTAACGTGATATCAGCAGATGACTCTGCGGTTAGAGTATTTATCGCTTTTGTTGGGCTTTAGTTTTTAACAATACGCTCCACTTTTGCGATGCTTCCGCCTAAATGCATCTTTGCTAATAGTAAATTGTTATCGCCCGTAATATAGAAGTGTGTGCCGCCCCAACTGCGCGGTCTTCCTAATTCTCTAATACAGCTCTTGGTTAGTTTACATTTTTTACTAGTTTCTGCCCATTCAACAAACGAAAGGTTAGGCTGTGTAGTTTTACCTAGCGTAACACGATATTCATAGTCCATTTTAGGCATAACAATAGTTCCAGTAGCTAAAGTAGCATTTGGATCGGGTTTACTAACATATTTTACCCGGTTGTTATCTAAATTAACTAGTTTGTTTACTAAGGTTTCATCATTAGTGTAGATACTAATCCATGGAGATTCGACCCTAAGGTCGAAATCTGACATGTTGTTTAATTCTGTTGCTAAACGAATAGCGTAATCTAAATCATCTTGACTTTTGATATGAGCATGATATCTCATCTTGTCCTTTTCAACAGGCAATTGATTTAATTCAGATAATGTTGACAGTAAATCTGTTCTACGAAATAAACTCGATACGGCACATACCAGTACAATTTTGTACTGATATGTGTTACGAAATAAGCGTCTTGTAGTTTTAAATTCCATCGATCGGGCTATTTACTAAATCTTCTGTACTGTCAACTGTTAACAAAGGAACTTTAACTTCTTTTGGAACAGCGACAATTACTAATTTATCGTTTTCGGAATCAACTGTGATACTAGCAGTACCGCCGTTCTTTAACGCACCAAACAACATCATTTTAGCAAGATCACGTTTGATTTCTTTGTCAATAACACGTTGTAGCGGACGAGCACCCATCTTATTATCAAAGCCTTTGTTGAGCAACCACTCAATACCGTCTTTGTTAATCTTAATTTTAATACTCTTCTCTTTAACTTGATCCTAGAGTTCATCGATAAACTTGGTAACAATTTTAACCATAGTTTCTTTGGCTAGCTTGTTAAATGTAACAATACCATCTAAACGATTACGGAACTCTGGAGTTAAGAATTTCTTCAAATCTGTATCACTATAGTCTTTTTCCTGTGATCCAAATCCAATGTTATTCTTTTCAGCTGTTTGAGCGCCGGCATTAGTAGTAAGAATAAGGATTAAGTTACGGCAATCAGCTTGCTTCCCGTTTGACCCAGTAATAAAACCGTTATCCATAACTTGTAACAATACAGTCATAACGTCTGGATGTGCCTTTTCAATTTCATCTAACAACAATACAGCATTAGGTGACTCTTGAATGCTAGTAATTAACTGTCCTGCGTTTTCCTCAAAGCCAACATATCCAGGAGGGCTACCAATTAACTTACTAATACTATGTTTCTCTTGATACTCACTCATATCAAAACGTAGCAATTTAACACTCAAGTGTTTAGCAAGTGCTTTAGCAGTTTCAGTTTTACCTGTTCCTGTTGGACCCATGAATACAAATGATCCGATAGGTTTGTTTTCTGATTTAAGACCTGCTTGGGCAACAATAATCTTATCCACAACTTCTGTAAGTGCCAAATCTTGGCCGTATACTTGTGTTTGTAAGTTTTCTTGTAGTGTAGCAAGATTGTTAGATTCAGTTTCCATGATCTTTTCTTCAGGCATCTGAATCATTTTAGCAAGTTCAAATTGAATTTCACGTTCGCCAATTACACGGGTATCAGAGATTTTCAAATTAAAACGTGAACAAGCAACGTCAATCAAGTCAATAGCCTTGTCTGGTAGTTTCTTGTCTGTTTGATACTTAACACTCAACTTGATAGCCGAGTCGATAGCATCATCACGGATTTTAACATTGTGGAAACCTTCATAGTACTTCTTAATACCTTTAAGAATCTGCTTAGTAACTTCAATAGTTGGTTCGTCAACAGTAATGCGTTGGAAACGGCGCATTAACGCACGGTCCTTTTCAAAATGCTTACGATATTCTTCCCAGGTAGTACTGGCCACAACTTTAATGTTGCCTTTGCTTAGAGCCGGTTTCATCATGTTAGCGAGATCGTTAGCAGAGTTGCTAGCAGATCCTGCGCCAGAGATCATATGTGCCTCATCGATGAACAGCACAGTCTTACCTTTCTTAGCCAATCCTTTTAGAACCATCTTAAAGCGTTCTTCAAA
>Ga0214172_1000945_pt1 | contig 10084 bp, 15 predicted proteins | sample TroBogEpilimnion_29_FD_153010 | JGI IMG/M metagenome (GOLD analysis project Ga0214172, IMG submission 153010) | Freshwater microbial communities from Trout Bog Lake, WI - 12JUL2007 epilimnion | ecosystem: Environmental > Aquatic > Freshwater > Lake > Epilimnion/Euphotic zone | place: Trout Bog...
GGGCATTTGTCAGTAGAAGATCTAACTGGGGTAGTTAAAACCTGGCTTAGTTATTATCATTTACCATTGGATCCTAACTTGTTAGGTGAGCCATATGATAAATTTCACAAAAAGTACGGTGCTTGGATTGCCAACAATGCTAAAAATATTACGATGATTGGATGTTACTAATGAGTATGCATTTGTTACCACCCATGTATTCAACTACGGGTAAAAAGAAAGGCAAAAAGAAATTCGCTTCAGCAGAACACGCTAGAAAGGCTAGAGAATTGGAAGAAAGTTGGAAAGAATTACTCAAACGTCAAGGACTTGAACTAGAGGAAAAAAAGCGCAAACGTGCTTTATCAGCTGATAGTTTGAGCAGTTCTTACAGTTTGAAAATACCTGAAGGACGTAATACCACCGCTCATATTCAAAGCAGGGGCGATTATACAGGTAATGCTACCTTGGCTCCAGCTAAAGTTTACACAGGTGATAAGGTAAAAGGCATAGCGACCATGCATAAAAGCAACGCTGTGCCGGTTTTTAGTGACGAACAAGCAGTTGACATTTCTCGAATGAGGCGTTAAACTGTGACTAAGTATAATAGTAGTGTATTTCCAGAGAAATCTGAGGATAACTATATATTGTCCCCGAAGGGTTTTGGGGCAAACGGCTTTTTGTTAAGGAGAAACGGATACAGCCAAACATTAACCAATGACGGTGGTAGCGACACCTCATCCAGCGTAAAGGAGACAAAAATGATACGCACTATCAAAATTATAATCAATATACTAGTGGCTATGTCAATAGTATTTGTAGCACAACAAGCAGTTTCAAAGAAATTTGAACATCTTAAACAAGCTCGCGAACAAGCAAGCCCAATTACAGCTCAAATGAGACAAGCTCAATTAGATTGTCTAGCTCGTAACATATACCACGAAGCAGGCAGTGAGCCGTTTGAAGGCAAAGTAGCTGTCGCACAGGTCACAATCAATCGTACAGAAAGCGGGCAATTTCCCAGCGACATCTGTAAGGTTGTATATCAAAAGAACGTAGTGTACGAAAAAGTCATGTGCCAGTTTAGCTGGTACTGTGAAGGCCCAAGTGCTCTTAAGCCAATGAACGGCCCAATGTACACAGAAAGCATGGAAGTAGCTAAAAAAGTACTATTAGAAGGATTCCGTTTACCGGATTTAAAGAACGCCCTGTATTTTCATGGAGATTATGTACAACCAGGGTGGAATAAAAAGCCCATAGCTAAAATTGGCCATCACGTATTTTACAATTAAGGACTAACATGAACGCACAAACCGTTATTAATACATTCAAAACAAAGGTACATGATTTATTTGATTTAGATCTATGGGTTAAAAACATCAAAGAACACGCACCCCATGTTAGCGCAGAAACAATGGGCTGGGTAGCAGTTATTCTGCTACACTTAGCTACCATTCCTACACTACTAGCAGTATTAACAGGATTAACTGAAAAGATGCCTCCTGTGGATCTAGTCTTGTTTAGTTGGGCAGGATTGTTCTGTTTCTTCCTAAAAGCCGCTATCCAGAAGGATTTTCTTAATATTGTGACTATTGGTTTTGGATTTTTCTGCCAGGCTGCATTATTAGCTTTAATTGTGTTTAAGTAAAACACTGGCTAAATATACTATAAACAGGAGTAGGCAAAATGGCCGGATCAGGATATAATCAAAGTACAGAACAAATTACACCTACGCTGTATCGTGTAATTATTGACGCAAGTAGTTCAAGCAACTACCCAACAACAGCAGGCAACCCAACAACAGGGAATGGCGGTGTTTGGCCATATGATTGGACTAACCCAATTTATACTAACGCAACTAGTTTAACAGCTAACCAAGCAACTTATCTTGCTCAGGGTAACTTACGTTGGCTTGCAGTTATGGACAGTTTAGACAACGTGGCAGATTGCCGCATTGAAAACGTTACTATTGCCGCAGTTAACGGAACAGGATTGACCACAGACGCAACAAATCAGCCAACTACTATTACATTTACAGTAGCGTTTGATCGCGATTCGTTTGTACTAGGTGAATGGAATAACTATTTGAAATCAATTGGACAAAGCGCAAGCGGTACATACACAGATTCAAATGGTAACAGCCAGACCGCATACGTAGGTATTGGCGGCACAGCAGTTACAACTTTCTCAATTGCCTTACGTGACATTGTCACTAACGCAATTACTAAAGGTGGAACAACTGGTAGCAGTCGTAGCTATAGAGTTTACAGTCCAACACAAAGCGGTGACTCACAAGCCAAGGTCACTATTACTCAACCTTCTACACCGTCAACAGTATTTGGTACTGTATCTGCGTCACAAATAAGTGGCACAGCATTGTTCTCGGGTAGTCCAATCTAAGAAATGGAATAGGATGATATTAGCTTATCTACTATTATTAACAGGTTTAACAATATCGGCGGTCGCAATTTACTACTCTGTAGTAGGTTTGACCGCTATATTTTCTGCCGCAATAATTCCAATTATCATCATGGGGTCAGCTTTAGAAGTTGGCAAACTTGTCTGCGCCTCCTGGCTAAAAGCAAATTGGGAAAAGATTCCACGCTTTATGAAAATCTACATGAGCGTGGCAGTAGTGGTGCTTATGCTAATCACAAGTATGGGCATTTTTGGATTCCTTTCAAAAGCACATAACGACCAAAACTTAGTGTCGGGTGATGTTCAAAGTAAGATAGCAGTATATGACGAAAAAATCAAAACCGCCAAAGAAAATATTGAAGCAGACCGTAAGCAACTCAAACAGATGGACGAGGCTGTTGACCAAATCATGGGCAGAAGCTCAGATGAAAAAGGTGCCGACAAAGCCAACGCTGTCCGTAAGTCTCAGCAACGAGATCGTGCTGCATTGGCCAAAGACATTGAAACCAACCAGAAACTTGTTAGTTCTCTTAACGATGAAGCCGCTCCAATTCGTGCTGAAGTACGCAAAGTCGATGCCGAAGTAGGACCAATCAAATACATTGCCGCTTTCCTTTACGGCACAGAACCAGATGCGTCAATGCTTGAAAGAGCAGTAACATGGATTATCATTCTAATTGTTATTGTATTTGATCCACTAGCAGTTATTATGTTGCTAGGCGCTCAAATGACATTTGGTTGGGCAAAAGAAGAAAAAGAAAAAGCCGAAGACACACCCGATCCTTACGTTGCGGATGTTGGCGAAAAACCTACAGCTGAAGAACTTGTGGAGGGTGACAGCCCGACAGGTCCGGTTGTTGACATAGTCTCCCCGGAAACCACTGCCACAGAACCTACTACAGTTGACTTTGAAGGCGTTCGTGTGCCGGGAGGCGAGTGGATACAAACTGGCCCAGAATTCCAAACTACCAAAACAGAACTAACAGCCGATTCCGATGAAACTATTTCTGAGTTAGACAAGTGGAATCGAATGATAGAAGAAGCTGAAAAAGAAGTAGCTAAACAAGAAACTACAGTTGAAGAAAGACTAGCTACTGGACAGTCTTATATTGATAGCGCAGGCAAGGAAACTCCAACTGAAGCAACTTTACCAGAACCAGATTTTCCTGTAAGCGAATCAAAAAAAAAGACTTACATGATCAAGGATCCAACAGGACAAATACAAACAAAGACGAGAGACCAATAACCTACGTACAAAATTCGGAACAAAGCACAGACAGACTGTGGTCTAGAATAGTTGGAATAAACCCAATAGATCAATTATACAAAGAATACGGCGATCACGAATTTGACGACTTTTTTGTAGATGAAAATACCGAACCTGACTTATATAACTTTGTCCAAGAAACTAAAAAACATGGTCCTCGCTTTAGTGATTACCCAGAAGAAAAAATAGCATACTTTGAAGAGCGTATACATGAACTTAGGAAAAATAACCCTGATAACCCCGCCGGATAAATTGTTCAATATGAACTTGGCATATCTATTGATAAAACCAAGTAATACAGTAAAAGAACAATTCCAAACTATTTTAAGTCAAAGTATAGATGATTTAAATGTGTTTGTATTCGATAATGACGATATGGATATAAGTTGGCTATTAAGCATAGCCCATCAAGTTGATTGCGTTATTATTGATGTAGATAATTGCGATCCGCTAACTCAAAAATTTGTCACTTTTATTATATCACAACCTAATGCGTACTATATAACTAAAGACGATATTACTCCATATAATTTGATAAGTAAAAATCGCATATACAATTTAGATTGGATTGTAGAAAAAATTATAAACGAAGAGGACGATGACAATGGCGTATCAGAAGAGTAAAGGCACAGGCGTAACTGTTAAGGAAGGTGAAAACATCAGCCAAGCCTTGCGCCGCTTCAAACGTAAAATCGAAGAAGCTGGAACTTTGGACACATTAAGAGTCAAAGAGTTCTACGAAAAGCCCACTACAGAGCGCAAGCGCAAAAAGGGTGCGGCTAAGGCACGTTGGAATAAAAAGCTCAGAGATCAGCAGTTACCGCCAAAACTCTATTGACATTGTAGTTTGAATGTGCTATAATGTAAGTTCAAATTAATAGAAAGAGCTTAAATGGCAAATACAGACATAATGATTGATTTGGAGACACTTAATACTACTCCAGATGCTAGTATTTTAACAATTGGGGCAGTTAAGTTTGACCCATTTGGATCCGAAGTTAAAGAACCCGCAATGGACAGTTTTTATGTCAAAGTAGATTTAGACAGTTGCGACCGTATAGGACTAACCACTAACGATGATACAATCGCTTGGTGGGCCAGTCAAAGTAAAGAAGCCCAAGATGCGGCTTTTGACCCCGAAGGAAGAATTGATATTGTTGATGCTTTTAATCAACTGTACAAATTCTGCTGGGGTGCTAAACGTGTTTGGTCAAATGGTAGTTGTTTTGATATTATTATTTGCGAACACGTATTCCGTAAAATCAATAAAGCTATTCCGTGGAAGTTTTGGGAAGTACGTGATGTTCGAACAGCGTTCGATTTAGGAATTAATCCACAACGTCCACCAGTAACCGCTCACCATGCTTTAGAGGATGCTTGGAATCAAGCAGTTGGTATTCAAAATGTTTATAATACATTGAGAACTAGTACAACATCAGAAGGCAAATATATTGCGCCTTTCGCTAATCAGAGATGAGAGAAATAATTAAACCCAATGGTGAAGTATATATGAAGGTAGAACTACGAGATGGTCTACTATGTTTTTGCTGTACTAACGGAACTGCTAAAGATTTGTGGTATCAAGTAGATGCTAAAATTATTCCTCAACTAAGACAACTTTTATCAGAAGCGGAGTTTTTAAAATACTTATGAATAGTCAAGAACGCGAAGTAATGAACATTCTTTCTGAAGAATGTGCTGAAGTAATTCAAGCAATTAGTAAATGCCATCGTTTTGGAATTGATAATTTAAAACCAGGCAAGCCAAAAACCAATCGTGAACATTTAGAAGAAGAGCTAGGCGACTTATACGCTATGATCGAAATTCTTCAAGAGATGGATGTTATTAGTTGGACAAACATCGAGCAAGCGGCTTTAAACAAAAGAGAAAAACTTAAAAAATGGTCAACTATCGAAAACTTGTAATCCTCTTAGGATTATTTGTCAGTTTTCATAGTTACGCATTTGATTGGCCAAAAGTTACAGCTAAAAGCTGGCTAGTAGCCGATGAGTCTGGCAAAGTAATTCAGGGATATAATATAGAGCAACAGCGTAGTATTGCTAGTGTTAGCAAACTAATGACTGTAATGGTGGTGCTTGATCAACAAACAAGCCTAAATGAAACCTATAAAGGATTCACTCGCCAACAGTTAATAGACTTAGCTCTTGTGCGATCGGATAATCGTGCCGCAGAAATGTTATGCGAAGCTTACACCGGCGGCAAATCCGAATGTATTAGAGCCATGAATATTAAAGCAAGAATGCTTAATATGCCCAATACTAATTTTGTAGAACCTACGGGATTAAGTATAATGAATGTTAGTACTGCTACAGATTTACTAAAATTAGTACAGGCCGCAAGTAGTTACCCGGAAATAAATCATGCGGCAGAAACTAGCGAAGTTAAAATAAAAATACGTAAAAAATGGCTAGTGTTTCACAATACCAACCCTATCATAGGCAAAAGGCATAAATTTATAGTAAGCAAAACAGGCTATATTAATGCCAGCGGCGGATGTATAGTAATGATGTTGGATACAGAAATAGGCAAAAGAATAGTAATTGTGCTGGGTAGTAAAAATACAAAAACACGTATTCCAGAAGCAGAATTTATATTCGAAAATGTAAAAGAATAATTTGTCAGAGATAAATAAATTTGTAGAGCGCCGTTAGGGCCTACACAAATTTCTTGCTTAATTAAAAGGAGATTATATTATGAGCAAAATCATCGGTATCGACTTAGGTACAACAAACAGTTGCGTAGCTATCCTAGAAAATGGAGTAGCAAAAGTTATTGAAAATAGCGAAGGCGCACGTACAACACCATCAATCATTGCATACACAAAGGACGAGATCCTAGTAGGTGCAACAGCAAAACGACAAGCAGTCACAAACCCAAAGAATACAATTTACGCAAGCAAACGTCTTATTGGACGTAAGTTTGACGAACAAGCAGTACAAAAAGACATTGACCTAATGCCATACAGCATTATCAAAGCTGATAATGGAGATGCATGGATCGAAGCTAATGGCGAAAAACTAGCACCACAACAAGTGTCTGCTGAAGTACTACGCAAAATGAAAAAGACTGCCGAAGATTATCTAGGACACGAAGTAACACAAGCAGTTATTACTGTACCAGCTTACTTTAACGATAGTCAACGTCAAGCTACTAAAGATGCTGGACGTATTGCTGGTCTAGAAGTTCTACGTATTATCAACGAGCCAACAGCGGCCGCGCTAGCATATGGTGTTGATAAAGAATCTAAGAAAGATCGTAAGATTGCTGTATACGATTTAGGTGGTGGTACATTTGATATTTCAATTATTGAAATTGCCAACATCGATGGCGACAAACAAATTGAAGTGTTGTCAACAAACGGTGATACATTCCTAGGTGGTGAAGACTTTGACCAAGCTATTATGGATTATCTAGTAGACGAGTTTAAGAAAGACAATGGTGTTGATCTTAAGAATGACGTACTAGCATTACAACGTCTAAAAGAAGCCGCAGAAAAAGCTAAGATTGAATTATCATCAAGTCAATCTACAAGCGTTAACTTGCCATACATTACAGCAGACGCAAGCGGTCCTAAACACATGAATGTAACTATTAGCCGTGCTAAATTTGAAGCAATGGTTGAAGGATTAATTGCTCGTTCAATCGAGCCATGTAAGACTGCTATGGCAGATGCTAAAGTTACAGCCTTAGACATCGATGAAGTTATCCTAGTTGGTGGCCAAACACGTATGCCTAAAGTACAAGAAGCAGTTGAGAAATTGTTTGGCAAGGCACCACGTAAAGACGTTAACCCAGACGAAGCTGTAGCCGCAGGTGCCGCAGTACAAGGTGCTGTTCTAGCAGGCGACAAGACAGACGTTCTATTGTTAGACGTAACTCCATTAACATTGGGTATTGAAACAATGGGCGGTGTGTTTACCAAGTTAATTGCTAAAAACACAACTATCCCAACTAAACATTCACAAACATTCTCTACAGCAGAAGACAATCAACCAGCTGTAACTATTAAGGTTGCACAGGGTGAGCGTGAGTTGTTTAAGTATAACAAATTACTAGGTGAATTCAATTTAGAAGGTATCGATCCTGCTCCACGCGGCATGCCACAAATTGAAGTTACACTAGACATAGATGCTAACGGTATCTTGAATGTTAGTGCAAAAAACAAAGCAACTGGCAAAGAAAACAAGATCACTATCAAGTCTGATTCAGGATTAACAGAAGCTGAAATCCAACGTATGGTTAAAGAAGCTGAAGAAAACGCTGAAGCAGATAAGAAGGCAAAAGAATTGATCGATGCACGTAACAATGCAGAAGGTACTTCTCATTCAATTAAGAAGGACTATGCTGAGTACAAAGATCAATTGACTGAAGAAGAGCGCACTAAGTTTGACGAAGCTGTAACAGCTTTGGAAACTGCTAGTGCTGGAGAAGATCCAGAAGCTATTCAAAAGTCACTACAGTCACTTTTTGAAGCCGCAGGTCCAGTTATGACCGAGAAGCAGGCCGCAGAATCTGCCAAAGCAGAAGCTGAAAAGAAAGCCGAAGCATCTGGTGAACAAACTGTTGATGCTAGTTTCACAGAAGTTGACAAAGAAGAAAAGAAGTAATATAATAGACTTGTAGGGTGCCGATGGTCGGGCCCTACTTAATTCTTGCTTAATAAAGGAGATTTAAAATGGCAACAATGCAACTAAGAGCAATAAACCCAGCTGATCTAGCTCAAATCAGCAGAGCACTTGTAGGATTTGATCAATATTTCAATAATCCTCGACTACAAAACAGTAACTATCCTCCACATAACATTGTGAAGTATAGTGACAGTGCATACGCTATTGAAGTAGCAGTAGCAGGGTTCAGTAAAGAAGAAATTACTGTAGAAGTAGATCAAGATCAATTGATTGTTCGTGGCACACAACAAGCCACAGAAGAATCAAAAGAGTACTTGCATCGTGGACTAGCTAGCCGTGATTTCGAACAAACATGGACCTTAGCTGAATACATGGAAGTAAAAGATGCTGAAGTAAAAGACGGTATGCTAGTTATTAGCATTGAACGTATTGTACCAGAAGCACTACAACCACGTAAGATTGAAATTAAATAATGTCAACCCGGGGGAGGCAACTCCCCCATTTTAAAAAGAGAATAAAATGTCAAATACAGATGTAGTCATCGACGAAAAGATTAAAATTAAAGCTACTGAACCAAAGCGTTGGAAAGTAATTCTTTTAAATGATGACAGCACTCCTATGGAGTTTGTGGTTGCACTTTTGATGGAAATTTTTAGACACACACAAGATAGTGCTCGTGATATAATGTTACAAATTCACGAGACTGGTAGCGGAGTTGCAGGAGTTTATAGTTTTGAAATTGCTGAAGCTAAAGCAGTCGAAGCTACAAATACAGCTCGCACCAACGGACATCCATTACAAATTAAATTGGAAGAAGAATGAGCAATTTACGCGAATTAACTAAAGAAGCGCACACGAACGCCGAGCGTCAAGAGTTTGTAAAGATTTTATTTTCAGGAAATATTAATCCAAAATTATACGCTACTTTTTTAAAAAATCAACATCCTCAATATGAAATATTAGAAGTATGCGCTATGATGCATCCTGGCCTATTATCGGGTATGCCTGATATTCGCCGTGCTCCACATATACTAGCAGATTATGAAGAACTATGGGACGATGATTCCGATGGCAAACCTCATATGTTACAAACTACCGATTTGTATTGTAAACATATTCTTAGTATAAAAGATGATCCTAAAAAATTAATGGCACATATCTATGTGCGCCATATGGGCGATTTAGCTGGCGGACAAATGATTGCCAAGCGAGTACCCGGCTCTGGACGTATGTATCAATTCGAAGATCCAGACACACTTAAAACTATGATTCGTGAAAAGATTAGCGATGACATGGCCGAGGAAGCTAAAATCTGTTTTGCATTTGCTACCGAAACATTTAAAGAAATGATGGAACTGGTAGAATACAAAGATGAGTAAAGTTTGGGATACTCTAATAAATATTCAAAGTTTATTGGAGACTAATTTTGGCCGGACTGGCATTGAAATCTTTGAACCTGGAATGGCCCGATTTAACCAACCTGGGTGGGTTAATCGTGTATGGAGTTCTCCTCTTTATCGCCGTGCTCACATTGATGTGGTTGATGCGAGAGATGCAAAAGGACTCTGGATGATGCATTGTTGCATCTTCCCACACATTCACAATCCTGCTCCTATATTTGGTTTTGATGTAATTGCTGGCAAAAACAAAATGACCGGCTGTTTTATCGATTACAGTCCTACTGAAGATAAATTCCATCCTATGCTAGATTACTTTGGCGAAGAAGTAGCACGTTACGAATGGATCAAGAAACGTGAGTTACCAGACTGGG
>Ga0214172_1000947_pt1 | contig 10066 bp, 9 predicted proteins | sample TroBogEpilimnion_29_FD_153010 | JGI IMG/M metagenome (GOLD analysis project Ga0214172, IMG submission 153010) | Freshwater microbial communities from Trout Bog Lake, WI - 12JUL2007 epilimnion | ecosystem: Environmental > Aquatic > Freshwater > Lake > Epilimnion/Euphotic zone | place: Trout Bog...
CCATAGCACAATAACTTGCATTAGGGACACCATACCAAATTCCGTATGGGTTTTCATTCATAGGTCCTTCAACAAAACCTATTTGGCTTCTAGCAACATTTAATACATCTAGTGCTGTTGCCATTTTTAGTTACCTTCTTGTGGACCCTCGCCCTTTGCGTTCCGAGCGGTGCCCATTTTATCAGGAGCGTTTAAAGTTCTATTTTGATCACGTGTTTTATTTCCACTTGCATCAGATGCTGCATCTTGTGCTGCTTTAGGATTAATAACTAGCACTGCATCACCGCCTTCAAGTGGAGCCATTCCACGACGTGCACGAACTTCGTTAGGAGTAATAACTTGATCCTTTAGATATCTGTCATCAATACGAGATTGAGTTTCTTCATCTGTAAGTGCAAGTTCATTAAATCTTAAAACAAACGCATCAGTAAATTCTCTGATAATCAAGTTTATTTTAAATTCTAGCTCTTCTTGACGTGGACGGCATACTTGCTCTTTAAATGTTTTATCAGCATCTTTAGCATTTGCCAATGACACATTCGCAGGCATACCTAATTTAGAAACTGGAACACGATGAGAAAGAAGAATACGATCTCTGTTTTCTACTGCATAGTTTCTGAATGAAGAATCTTGTATCCCCGCCTCAATTGGTTCCATGTTAAATTCAACACGACCTTGTTCACCATCTGATGGAAGCGGGATATAAAGAGTTCTGTGGTTTCTACCCTTTAGTCCAGTCTGGAAAAACTCTAGTAACTTACGTTCTGAATCAGCAGTAAGTTTTGCACCTTTTACTGTAATGATATAGCGTGGGACAGCTTTGTTTTCAAAGTAATCCAAGTTGAAGCGTTGAGCAAATTCATCACCTGCAACTGCATTTTTTGCTGACAAAACGTCTGGTACACCATAGTAGGTATTTGACGGAGTAAACACTTTAAAGTGAATAACTTCGTTTGGCTGGGGATCAGTACCTATCTGATCTGGGGTCTCGGTATCACCGAAGTTTCTAAAGAATGTGTAGCGGTTATAAACAACTTGAACAAATCCGTCACGGTGACGGCGAATACGCATTGTTGTTGTAGGAATATGACCAATGTAGCCAATCTTACCAGTTGATGTACGACCAACTTCAAGATAAGCATTTCCTGTTGATTCTAGGTCAATGAAGATCTTTTTCATTGTCTCTGTAAATGAATCATCAGAGTTAAGAGATTCTAGGAACTCCCGCATCTCTTCTTTAAGGCCTTCAAGCTTTGAACGCAACTTGTCAAGCTTTTTAGGCTGATCCATTACTTCTTCAATCTTTGCAGTTGTTGCCCATGTGTTTTCAAATTTATAACCGAGCCCGACAACGTTGGCAGCTTTAGCATTTACAGCAGAGTGATGATATGGGGAGATATCATAAAGCTGTGCCAAATATAGTACGTTGTAAGGAGGTTGAACAATCTGGAAAAGAGAATATCCTGTAAGGTCAAGCGGATCTAACTTCTTAGACTTTGCATCACCAACACCAGTAAATGACTTTTCCATTCTATTTACTTGACGACGGAAATTAGGACTTAGGCCATCTGCCTTCTTAATATCTGACCAAGTTGCATTAAACGGGTCACCAAAATCGTGCTCTATAGTATGTGATGGGGCATCCAGCTTTACTGTGATCCCACCCTCATCTTCATCAATACTGTCATCAATTCTTAAATTAGCCATATTTTTTATAAAGCTTTAACCAAGCTTCATGTCCCTCATTTCTTTAACATAATCCATCATAGCTGGAAGGTCATGCTCATCTGGAACAAGTCCCATTTCCATTCTTTGCTTTTGCATTTCAAGCTCTTCATCTGTAACGGGTCTGTGACCAGACATAAATAATGGTGTTCCATCTTCTAGGCCGTAGTGCTTTGCTGCATCCTTTAGCTTTTTAATCTGGCGAATGTCGCCTTTTAGGGATGGGATACTCAAATATGCACCCTCTTCATCCATAACAACCTTACCATCTGGCATCTGCCAAACATAAAGGCCCCAATTAACTTCTTCTACGACGGTTGTACGCATCTTGCTCATATGCCAATAATACCACCTAAGTCTTAAAAACGGAACATATGGCTGCCAAAAATGAGTTATACGGTAATACTTATGGGATGAGGGTATGCCAGAACTGGTTGCCCACCGTTATATCCAGTCACAGTGCTTGAATATTCTCCAATTGTACCTATGCTGTCAGTATTAGATGATACTGTAACTTGTGCAACATTGCTAGACAGGAATTCTAAGTATCTTGTCTGTGCATCCCCTTGGGCAAATGCTGAAGGATATAGGCTTATATAGCCAAATGTGCCGTATGAGAAAGTCTGTAGTCTTTGATCCCCGCCCAAATATATCTGTGCGTTTGTTTGGTTTGGATATACGCAAACGAAATGATATGCCTCGCCCTGGCTTAATACACGACCTGCAGCTAAAGATACACCGTTTATAAATACATTTGAAAAACCATTTGAATAAACAATGTTTGTGGCGGGATCAATATATAGCTTTGCAGATAGACCTACTGTGTCCAATATCGTTTGAGCAATACTTGAGCTTACAGAATCATATCTAAACCAGAACTCTATCGTTTGATATGTGGCAGTTCCATTAACAGTATTAATTGTAGCCACAGAATTACTATTCTGAATTTGTGCCACCTTGATGCCAAAATTGCTTGTACGTGAAAGAATATTAAAGAAATTATTCTTAATTGAATAAGTGTCTCCAATGTAGCTGCCTTGTCTTGGCGCCAATACGAAAGCTCCCGCATCTGAGAAAATTTCTAGGTTCTTATAAAAATTAATCAAAACTTTATCTACTCTAGGTAACTGTAGGGATGAGGAGTCTTGAACCGATAAGATAGCTCTGAATGTTATATCTGGATATGCTACTTGTGAATTATCTGCAAACTTTGTTACTGGATAGCCATTTGTTATTTGATTCCAAGTAGTGCCGTTGTCCATGGAGTACTGGAACACTACACTTTCATTTAAGCTTACTACAGAATTATCGGAAGTTCCAGTTTCCCAAGTTACTCTTGACCCAAATATCTTGTTAAGTTGAGAAGATAGAACTCCGTATGTCCATGTTCCAATCTGTGAAACTGCAAGACTGCTTATAAAAGGTATTGTTAGCATATCGTTTGATCCGTACAAAGAATATGTAGATGGATTAATGTATGAGTTCAATATTGAAACATTGCTTATGCTGCCCGATAATGGGATAGTTGTTGCAGATGAATACTGATTACCAAAATAAAGATTTAAATTAGAATAAGTATAGCTTGGAAGATTGCCTGATACTGAGCTGCTACCCGATAAATAAATTGTTGCAATATTGTTATTTATTGATAGTCCAAAATTATAGTTTCCGTTTGAAGCAACAGCGGTTGGAACTTGAGCAATTATAGTGTCTGTAGAGGCATATGGGTAGTAGTTAGCTACGCTATGATAGTAAAGCGTTAGTTTGTTATCTGTGCTTTGAGCTAGATATAGGGATTCGTTGTTGTTAATTCCATCTATAGCCAGTATAGTTGCTGGGGATGAACCTCCGTTAAGGGTCCAATTTATTTGACCTAGTATTGAAATCCCGCCCAAAGAATAATACTTTGATAGATTTGAAAACATAGCTCCAGCTGTTGATGTTACTGACAGACCATTAGATGCTGTTAATGTGCCTGATCCACTTTTTGTTAAAGATGGAATAGTCTGCAAAGTCATTCCAGTTTTATCAACAATTAAATTGTTAATGACACCACTTCTATAATTTGCTGGATTTGTAAAGTCTTTTTGATAAGCAAGCATATTGGGGTCATCTTTAATATCAAAGAAGAAACCACTTGACTGCTTTACATAATTTTGCGGGGATGAATCATAAGTTCCCCAAACCATGTGAGACTTGATTTGATTATCTGACAAAACATAATCATAGAATGATAGATCATTTATTGTAAATTTGTTGTTTGATCCTGATGGACCAATCTTATAAAAATACTCTGGAGATGATGAATATGAATTGTGCCAAATAAAGTTCTGGCTAACTTGTGTTGCTTGTCCAAACAACGAGTTAACGCCAATATTAATTGATCCCTTTGAGTAGTAAAAGAATATATGCATCTGTGAATCCCATGAGGATACCTGTTTATATGTTGTATATGAAAGATTAGTTCCAGCTACTTTATCTTTTCCATTAACTGTAAAGTAAATCTTATCGTTGTTTATATAGGCTTTAGCAATAACTTCTGGGCTACTCCCGCCCGATTGTACTTGGAAAACAACATTGTCTGTTGGCGGGTTTGAATCAAAAGCCAACCACATTTCAACACCAAAAGTTAAATTCTCTGTTCCTGTATAGAACATGTTGTAAAGAGGTGTTGATCCAGTTCCTGTTGGACTGTATTGGTTTTGTATGCCAATCTCAGAAGTTGAATTTATCTTGCATCCTGCAAGTTGTGTGTCATAATTTGAAAGTGTTGCAAGTGGCAAGATGTCCAAAAAGTTGGGGGAACCTAAAGTATATGCTGCATGGTTCCCACCTTGTGATATATCCTGCAATGTAAATGTAATTGGATCTGCCCCATAGTTAGGCTCAGCATCTAGCCAATCTTGATATGTCTTATACTCCAGCAAAATTGTTGCATAAGTTCTCAAGCTAGATGTGCCATTTAAAGGCCAAAATGCTATTGGATTATCCCTGAGAACTACTTGTTTATATGACATAAGACTATTTTACTATGTAATCGGGTTATTTGAAAGTCCCGCCTAAATAAGGCGGGATGGAATCAAATTGACTTCAAATTTCTTTTATTAGGATGGAGAATAATAGAGTCTTCTAGAGTTACGTCTCTTTTTCCTACAAATCCGCCTTCTTTATCCAATTTCTCTCTTGCTGAAGTTTCATCTTCTGCAAAAATGTGAATCATCATATTTACATTAAATGTAAAGCACTTCATAACTTTTTCATCTTCTTTTGGTGTTACTTTAGCCATTTATTCTCCTATGTTATTTTGCTACAAAAATATTTAACCGCTATGTAAAATAGCGGCTAAATATCACATTTTTATTTTATTTATTATGCTTGTGGAGCTACAACTTCATCCCAAGACTTCTTATCTTCGTCCCAGGTATAAAGCTTGCCATCTGTAGGATATGCAACAGGTGCAGTCCATGTGTAGGTTGTCTTATCTAGAGTCCATGATGGAAATGGTTGTGGTGCAGCAAATCCTGTACCGTCCCATGAATATCCAATTCCAGCATAGTTGAATCCAACTTGTGGCTTACCGTCTGGCTGACCATCTGGACCGTAGTGTACTCCACCACGAGTGTTGTATGATGTAGCGATCCACGTTCCACCAAGTCCTAATGTGTTTGCAAGGAAGTTATGGCCATCTGCTGCGTCTGCGTCAGAGACAACAAGAACACGAACCACCTTATTATCTGAATCAATTTCGGCCATATGTGCCATTTATTTCTCCTTAGTTATTTTAAATTATGCAGTTAATGCTGCAATTTCTTCTGCTGTAAGTCCAAGTGAAGATAGCTTTGCTACCGCACTTGCTTTTGCTGCTGCTGCCGCAGCATCTGCTGCTGCCTTTTCTTGAGCTGCTGTAGCTGCCGCTGCTGCTGCTTGATCGTTAGCTGCAATCTCGGCGGGAGTCAAAGGAACAATCTTTTGTTCTCCTGTAGAGCAATCAACAATAATCTTTGTTGGTGTATCTGACATTTTATACCTCCTGTTACTTTCTATATTATAGCATTATTTGTTTATTTAGCATATTGCTAGTTTACTGGATAACGAATTATTACTAGGCCAGATCCGCCAGCGCCGCCAGCATAGGTAGTTCCAGAAGTTCTGCCGCCTCCACCACCGCCGCCGCCTGTGTTTGCAGTTGCTGCAGATGCGTTTCCACCCGTGCTTCCTGATGAACCTCCGCCAACAGAGGCGGTTCCAGCAGTAACGCTTAATTGCGAATCTCCTCCACCACCACCGCCTGAAGCTATATAATATATTCCTCCTGAATTTACGCCTGTCTGTGTTGCATAATGCCAAGCAGTGTAGGTTGAGGAGCCTGGTCCTCCATTACCTGATTGATAGTTGCCTGGAGCTGCTTGTCCTATACCACCTGCGCCACCACCACCGCCTGAAGCAGTTACTCCTGAAGCGCCAGCGCCTCCAGCGTAGCCTTCTACTGGAGAGTAACCTCCAGCATTACCAGAGCCTCCAGGCTCACCAGAACCAGCGCCACCGCCCGAACCACCTGACATAGCGTTGTTTGTTGCATAAGAACCTGCTCCACCGCCACCTGTAGCTGATATACCATTAACAGAAGAATTGGTTCCAGGGTTACCTTGTGCAATATTTCCTTGAGTAGCTCCACCCGCACCAACTACAACTGCATAATTTGTTCCAGCCGTGTAGTTTAACGAGGAAAGATATCTAAGTCCGCCTGCACCGCCTCCAGCACCGTACCCGCCTGACCCTGAACCTCCGCCCGCAACCAAAAGAATCTCAGCATTTTTAATTTGCTCGGTAGGCTGAAAAGTTCCTGTAGAAGTAAAAGTATGATAAATATAGTTACCAGCACCCACTACAGTTCCACCAGTAGCTTTAGCTCCTGAACCAATTCCGTAAAGAGTAAAGGTAGAGTATTGAACAAAGGAACCTTGAATTGGAGCAATAACTAAACTTGTTATTGCCGATGTGTTAGCCCAAAGATTTGCGCCCAACCAAGCAATTGCTACTGACCCATTGTTTTCAGTAACCGCATCAACTGACCAACTTTTGTTATTTGATGACGTATAATTTGGAATATAAATTTCAACATTTGAAAACGTGTTTGTTGTTGCAGTAGAACCAGCAGCAAACCCACCTGTTGGATTTGTGTCAACATTAGAGTACGCGCCTGAACCTTGTCCGTATACAGATTTAGAGCTCAGACCAGTTGTGGAATTAGTTGGCCGCAGTTGAACGTCTGCCCAAGTAGTAGTTCCATTTTGCGAGGTAGAACGAGCCGACGTAACAATCTTTAAATCTGTATAGTTTTGAGGGATATTATTAAACGTAATTGATGTTTCGCCGCCAGCACATACAATAGTTTGAATAGCAGAGTATGTTTTAGCCATTAGGATAAATACCTTACTACTATAAGACCAGAGCCGCCAACGCCGCCAACGGTTTTTCCTCCGCCACCACCAGAACCAGTATTGGCAACCGCGTTAGCACCAGCTCCACCTACAGAACCATTGCCCGCGCCGCCTAATCCACCGTTACCAGCAGTACCACCAGAGTTAATTGCACCGCCACCACCACCAGCGATGTATCCGCTAACGCCTAAACCTAATGTTGTTAACGCGCTAGATAATCCGCCACTCCAGTTGGTAACTGTATTAACACCATCGCCACCGTTACCAGCAGCACTTGAATTACCGTTACTTCCAGCAGTTCCAGCACCGCCACCACCCGCAGCGCCATAATAAGGACTATTAGAGCCAACCGCAGAACCACCAGCATTTCCCTGACCAGATGTGCCTGATGCGCCAGCAGTTCCGTTACCGCCACCGCCACCTGAACCGCCGCTAAGTGGTGCTACACCAGCATCGTAACCACCGCCGCCGCCGCCAACAGAAGCAGTCAATGATGCGAATTGTGAATTACCGCCAGATGCACCAGCAGCAGCAGATGATGTTCCTGCGCCACCAGCTCCCACCGTGCAAGTGTAGCCAGTACCGCTAGTTAATGATTGGGATGCAAAAGCTAATACGCCACCCGCTCCGCCGCCACCACCGTTAGAGTTAGACGAACCGCCACCGCCCGCAACAACCAAAATATCAGCGGTAAGGGCTTGGGCTGGGATAAAGTTGCCTGTTGATTTAAATGCGTGATATGTGTATGTACCATCAGAGGTAATAAGGTCTCCACCAATAGCTTTTGTAGGAGTAATAGACGCCACATCTGCAGCTTTAATGCCGTAAATAGTAAATGTAGAACCAGAAGCAATGTTGCCCGCAGAAACAGTCATAGTTAAAGAAGTAATAGGGTTATAAGACTTCCACATACCAGCAAGAGCTAAAGCCTGTGTAGAACTAGCTTCGTCATTTCTAGAAACAATTGATTTATACATATTTGTATTTGTGTAGTTCATCAAATGAAATCTAAACATAGAAGGGTTTGTAGTAGAAGAGGAATAATCTGCTGGAATACCTAACGTTCCAGCACTGATACGGCCACCCGAAGCGCTTGAACCAGTTCCAAACATGTAGTTAGAGCCGTAGTTAGCTGCTGTATCGCCGTTAAACTGAACGTATGTATTATTGTTAGCTGAAGTGTGTGTAGTGCTTCCAACTATTATTAGGTCAGTGTAATTCTGAGGAATGTTAGAAAAAGTAACCGAAGCAGTTGCTGTCCCAAGAGTTTGAGTAGCAATAAAGTTGTACGTAGATGCAGAAATAGAAGACATTAAGATGCCGCCTTTATTCCGTAAAGAGCAAACTGAGAGAATTGAGCAAAGCTTCCTGAGCCCTCAGTTAAGGTAATAGTATTTATAGCTGTGTTGTAGTTATTCCATGCTCCAGAACCAAAATAAACTTCTCCAGCACTGTTGGTGTCATAGCCACCAAGATATTTAACAGTTTTGTTTTTTGTAACGTTGGCGTAATCTAGTACATCAATAATTACACTACCGAATACTCCAGCAGAGTCAGCAGCTGTTGCGTAACGGTCAACTTCAATCCAATTTTGTGTAGCTCTTCCTAAAGCTGATACTGTGGATGTTCCATTGCCGTTCATAAAGTGCCAAAAGTAATTAGCTCCAGCATCTGCTGAGCTGTTTCCTACTTGTAGTTCAAAGAAAGAACCATTCTGGTCTGAGCGACTAGAACGTGCAGTTACTCGTAGTTGTAAATGCGTATAATTTTGCGGGATGTTAGAAAAAGTCACAGAAGATTGACCAGCAGCAGGAACTACAACAGTAGCAATAGACTGAAAATCGTTCTGTACGGTAGTTTGATCCCATAGCTTTGTTGACTTAGATCCATATATACCTGCACCATTTAGATGTTTAAATGACATTTTCTACCTCCCGCCCTTTAATTTTACCATTTTAATTATATTAAGCCTTATAACGAACAATGACAATGCCAGAACCGCCAGCAGAACCAGGCCCATTACTAGAAGTTCCTCCGCCACCACCGCCCGTATTAGCGGTTCCAGGAAAGTTTACTGAGCTATCCTCAGAGCCGTTTCCTCCACCCCCATAACCACCATATCCAGCGTTTTCAAATCCTTGGTCCGCATTACCAAACCCGCCGCCGCCGCCTCCTGCGTAGTAACGTACTCCGTTTACAAGCTGACCAGTTTGCGTTGCAAGGCCCCACGCGGAATATGCCCCAGAACCTATGCCACCGTTTCCAGCGGAGTTGTTGCCCGTAGCACTGCCTCCAGCACCGCCAGCGCCACCACCGCCTCCTCCTGGAAAGTTTGCGGATGTAAAGTTTCCGTTGTTACCGCCATTGTTTCCTTGGCCAGAGGTTCCAGCCCCACCTACATACGAAGTTGAGCCACTGCCACCCGCAGCTCCTCCAGAGCCACCAGAGTTACCTGACGTGTCTCCGTGACCAGCCCCACCGCCTCCGATAGCTAACGTAGTTCCAAAGTACGAATTAACGCCATTTCCACCGCTTGTACTAGCACTTCCTCCTGCGCTTCCGCCAGCACCAATTTGAATAGGGTACGAAGTTCCAGCTGTTAAAGACTGGTTAAATAACCCAACTAAACCGCCAGCACCGCCTCCACCCATGCTTCCTCCCCCACCTCCAGCAACTACTAGCACATCGGCAAGTAGTTTAGTTGTAGGCTGAAAAGAGCCAGCAGATAAAAATGTATGATAAACGTAAGAGCTATCTGTGGTGATAAATCCGCCAGTAGCTTTTATGGAGTTACTTAAAATAGTAGAGGTGTTTTTAATCCCATAAAGAGCAAACTCTGAGTATTGAATAAACCCAAGTGTTACATCCAGTTTTAAACTTATTGAGGTAACGGCAGCGTT
>Ga0214172_1000949_pt1 | contig 10050 bp, 9 predicted proteins | sample TroBogEpilimnion_29_FD_153010 | JGI IMG/M metagenome (GOLD analysis project Ga0214172, IMG submission 153010) | Freshwater microbial communities from Trout Bog Lake, WI - 12JUL2007 epilimnion | ecosystem: Environmental > Aquatic > Freshwater > Lake > Epilimnion/Euphotic zone | place: Trout Bog...
AGGCAATCAAAACGTTTATGTTAACCGAGGCTTTGGTTATATTGGGTTTCCGGGAAGGGTTGGTATCTGGCCAGAGATTACCGTTATCACTTTGAGATCGCTTACCTAAATTTTCCTCTGAAAGAGAATTGCAGGTCGTATCAATTTTATTTCTTGAACAACCATTCTTCTGGATCGAGTTTATTGGAGCCTTTCCAGATTTCAAAATGCAATTGCGTTTTACCTTCCTCACTATCCAATACAATATTGCCTAAATTCTGCTTGGTCTTTACCTTATCTCCAGCCTTCACATAAACATCATTTAAATAGGCATAGACCGTTAAAAAGTCACCATGCCTTACGATTACGACTTGTCCTTTAGAAGGAAGTGTTGCAACGCCAGTTACTTCTCCATCAAAAACTGCCCTTGCTAAAGAGCCTTTGGATGTGGCGATATCTACCCCATTGTTGTTGATGGTGATGTCCTTCATGGTTGGATGTGGATGTGAGCCGAAAGGATCGATAATTACACCTTGGAGAACAGGCCAAGGCAGTTTAGACTTATTTGTATTGAAAGAACTAGACAATTGTTGTGCCTCAGGTGTCAAAACTATTTTTGCAGTACCAATCGATTTGGATTTGCCTTTGTTGGACTTCTCTATTTCATCATGTATCAATCTCAAAATTGCCTGTTGCAATTTTTCAGCGTCTTTGCGCTTGCGTTCAAGATCAGCTTTTAATTGCTTTTCTTTTGATTGAAGGTCTGATAACAATTCTTCTTTTTCGTTTTTTTCACGGCTCAAGTTTTTCTTTTCAACTTCTTGTGCACCTAACAGTTGTTTCTTTTCTGCCTTTGCTTTCTCAAGTTCAACCAATTTTTGGTTGAGCTCAGTTTGATGTTCCACAATCTGAGTTGCCTGTTGGTGGCGGTAATCGCTATACTGTTGCAGGTACTTTAAACGCATGAAGGCTTGGTTAAAGTCGGCTGAGGCAAAAACAAACATCAAGCGGTTATATCCATCTTTATTGCGGTAAGCACTGTATATCAATTGTGCATATTCATTCTTAAGTGTTTGTAATTTATCTTGAAGGACTTCGATGGAATGATTGGTTTCGGTGATTTGTCTGTTTAACAGACTGAGCTGACCACTGATCATGGCAATCAGTTCTTGGCGATTTGAAATTTGCTTGTTAAGGGCCATCATGGTGCTGATGGTTAATTTCTTATTCTTTTTTGTTTCGCTGAGTAAATTTCGAGTTTCTTCAATCTCTTGTTGAATTTTACGTTTGCGCTCTTCTAAATCATTTTTAGAGGCCTTTTGAGAAATAGCTTGTTGAATAGGATAACACAGTAGTATTAAAAGGACTACTATCAAACCAAGGACTTGCCGTACACCTTTACTCTCTGGTCGCAATGCGCTCATATTTGGAAGGAATACTGAATGGGAAGCTTTGTTTGGTGTTAATTGTTACTTTGGAATAATCCACGTGAATGTCGATATTTTTTTCTGCCTTTATATTGAAATGAAGGTTATGAGGAAAAAGCATTGAATCAATCATTTCAAACTTATCATAATTGGCCTCGAATGAACGATTGGCATTGAAATCTTTGAATACCAACCTTACCGTTTTATAAGTAACTGGGTCTAACCAAATAAATTGTGCCGGATCTTTTAATTCTTTGTTGTGCTCCATTACCTTGCGCATTTTTCGTTTGCGGATGGTGCTTAAGAAGTACCGGCCATCATCCACACCTGAATGGAGCCGATCGGCATCATCATAAAACTCTACATTGTTGCCGACAAATAAATTTTGAATCAACTCAAAATCAAGGTCTGCATGCAATAACTTGTTGATCATCGTATAATTTCCCGCAAAGTATTTGTTGTGAATGCGGTCCATAAAGAGAACTGAATCCTTGGTAATGATAGCCCTTGCAGCTTCAATACCAATAATTGGAGCAGTAATTGAAAACCACAGGATACTGTCTTTTCGACCGCGCAAAGAAACATTAAAGGAACTCAAATTGCTGTCTAGGTTGCATTCAACCGAACAACGAGCTGAAATGGTATTGAAATCAAATTTATGTGACTTTACTAAGGTTTGAATTTCACTTTCAGACAACCGTGTAAGGTGTTGTTGCCTATTCGCAATTAATCTTTTGCCAACTTTACAGGAGTCTAAAAAAACCAAAAGAAAGCAACCAATAACAATGGTGGTAATTAAGGAAATCTTGTTGGATTTACTCATACAGTTTTCCTTCCTTAATTTTCTGATCGAGGTATTCAGAACCTCCCCCTTTTTGTTTTGCTTTGTTCCAATATTCTAATGCTCCAGTTTGATCATTGAGGCGAAATAAAATATCGCCGTAATGTTCTAGGATAACACCGTGTTCAGCACCGCCAAACTGCAGGGCATCTCCTATATAATGTTTTGCCTCAGAATAGTTTCCTTGTTGGTAAAAGATCCAGCCATAGGTATCGAGGTAAGAATTGATCTTAGGTTGTATGTCGTTAACACGTTTGGACATGACTAGGGCCTTTTCTAAATTAACCTTGCGCAATGAAAGGTAATAAGCATAGTTATTCAAAACATTTACGTTATTAGAGTCAATGGACAAGGCATTGTCGTAGGCGGTATCTGCAGCACCGTATCGCTTAATAGATTCATAGGCATCACCTAATGAGCTGTAAAATTGCATCAGTAAGGGTTTGTTGTCTACAACCAATTCTTTGCCATCATTCAGAATTTTTATGGCCGGTTCATATTCTTTCTTTTGTGCCAATGCGAACCCATTGAATAAATAACCCAAAGGTTCGGCAGGAAATAAAGAGATGGATTGTTTACTATCCGCTAACAAAGATTCGTTGTCATTCAGTTCGGAATCAATCACCATTAAAGTATTCCAAATGATGTACTTGGTTTTGTCTCTCGCTAAAGCTTGTCTGAATGCATCTCTGGCCTTGGGGTAATCTTTTTCACGGTATTCAAAATCACCTAAAATGGCATAAGATTTGGCTTCATCGGGATGAACTGACACCATTACCTTACACAATTCTAAAACACTGTCTTTGTATATTGGACTATGCTCTGTAATTGAATAATAACTGAGTAAGACTTTCATCTTGGTATCAATGTCGAGACTAGGATTTTGAAAGGCTAACTTGTATTCATGAATTGCACCCCATTCATCATTTTTTGCCTTATTGTATTGTGCCAAGGATAAATGAACGAATGGATTATTGGGGTCAACTTTCAACAATTCATTAAAGGTTTCTATTGCCTTGGTATTTTGTCCAATACTTTGATAAGCTTCACCTAACATGCCATAATATTTAGCTTCTTTAGGAAAGGCATTGGTGAGCTTACCTAATTCATGGATGACTTTCTCATTGTTCTTTTGTGCATTGAATATCTTTATCCGTTGCATGCTGCCCTCTTCGTTAACTCCGATTTTCTTTTCAATATCATCATAAACCTTGAGGGCTTCAGAAAACTGATTGGAATAAACATACATTTCGCCTAACCCGTACAACAATTCAATTTTACCAGGCTCTAGCACTGTCAACTGCTTATATACCTCTGCTGCTTTGGCATATTGATTTTTACCAACCAGGTATTCTGCATAATAATATTTGAACCATACATTTTGTGGATCTAGCTCAACAGCCTTGGCGGCATATCGAATGGCATTGTTCTTGTCTCCTTTTAAATTGAGGTATTTGGCTACCTCAAAAAATGCAGTGGGGTTGGTGGAATCTTTTTTAATGCATTGCAAGAATAGGGCATTTGCTAGGTCTGCGTTGCCTTTTACCTTTTCGGCACAAGCGTTGAAAAACAATTTATCATACTCTACTTTTTCAACTTGAGTAAGTTTACTGGTGTTGGACCGTCTGGGAGCATGGGTCTTACAAGAATAACCCAGGAGGCTTAATGCTACCAATAGGTAATAGAGGTGTTGTTTTGCCATTATTGGGTTTCTTAATTTCATTCAGCGGTTAATGTGGTATAATCACCAATACTTGCATTGCTGCTGGTTCCAGAATATTCAACAAAGTTGCCTAACATGGAATTTGACAGATCTGCCTTTTTAATTTTCGCATTGGTTTGAACAATGGTGTTTTTTATTTTAGAATCATTGACCTTTGTATTGTCTCCTAATGAAACATAAGGACCTACAACAGAATTGGTCAAAACTACATTTTCGCCAATATAACATGGCGGAATGATCTGACTGTTAATGAGCTGAACGCTTTCTGACACCAAGTGTTTGTTGTCGCGGTTAAACTCAAGAATACGTTGGTTGGTATAAACGGTGGCATCCTTATTGCCACAATCTAACCATTCGGCAACCTTTCCTGGCACAAATTTGGTACCCTTGGCTTTCATGTTTTCAAGGGCATTGGTCAGTTGGTATTCGCCTTTTTCTTTTATGTCATTGTCGAGCAAGTATTGCAATTCGCGCTTGAGGTATTCTCCATCTTGAAAATAATAGATGCCTATAATGGCCAAATCGGATACAAATTCAACTGGCTTTTCAACAAAATCAGTTATAATTTGGTCGTTGTCTAATTTAACAACGCCAAAAGGGCGAGGGTCTTCTACTTTTTGAACCCAGATGATGCCTTCTTTGCTAGAATCCAACTTGAAGTCTGCTTTAAAAAGTGTGTCTGCAAATGCGACAACTACTTTGCCTGTTAGCGCTGCCTTTGCACATAAAATGGCATGTGCAGTACCTAGCGGTTGGTCTTGGTAATAAATACTCCCTTTTGCCCCTAATCGGGCAGCTACATCCAACAGGTTTTTTTCGGCTTCTGCTCCAAAACGTCCAACGACATAGGCTATTTCATCTACCTTTTCATCGCAAACCCTTGTAATGTCTTCGACGATTCGCTGCACCATTGGCTTTCCGGCTATCGGCAACAAGGGTTTTGGGGTTGTTAATGTATGTGGCCGCATGCGCTTACCCATGCCTGCCATAGGAATAATAATCTTCATAATTTTATGATTTACCTGTATGACCAAACCCTCCGGCTCCGCGAACGGTTTCTGTTAGTGTTTCTACCTGCTGCCAAGTCGCACGCTCATGCTTTGCAATAACCAATTGTGCAATTCTTTCTCCGTCTTGGATTTGAAAGGCTTCGTTTGATAAATTGACCAAGATGATATTGATTTCACCCCTATAATCTGCATCTATTGTGCCTGGGGAATTTAATACGGTTATGCCATGCTTTGCGGCTAGACCACTACGAGGTCGAACTTGTGCCTCATAACCAACAGGCAGCTCGATGAATAAACCGGTTGGTACCATGACCCTTTGTAATGGGACAAGTTGTATTGGTTGACTCAAATTGGCCCGCAAATCTAAACCTGCAGCAGCTTCAGTTGCATACTGTGGCAAGGGGTGTTTGGACTGATTGACTATTTTTACTTCCATTTACCAGAATACTGTTTTAAACGACTTTTTTCAAATCCAAAAACTATTAATAAATAACTGATGACCAACAAGTTGTTCAGCGCTAATTTGATTAGTCCTGGACCTTGTAGCAACCATTTACTTATAAGGTACAAAACTAAGGATAATATAAGGTATCCGAAAATTTGGGTGAGATTGTACTCAACAGGGTAATGTTTATTACCTAGGATGTACGAAACTACCATCATTACGGCATAACATACCAAAGTAGCATATGCTGAACCAAGATAACCGATTATAGGTATGAGCCAAAAATTGAGCACCAAGGTTATAACTGCCCCTAAACCAGTTAGATACGCCCCAAAACGGGTTTGGTTGGTTAATTTGTACCAGATGCTGAGGTTGTAAAAGACACCCAAGCAGAAATTGGCTACCAATAAAATCTTTACCACTGCTAGGCCTGAGCGGAAGGGTTTTCCGACCATGTATTGAATCCAGGAAAGGTTAACCATCGTGCCTAGGGCGATGAATGCACAGGCCACACAAAAATATTTCATGACATCTGCATAGAGCTTTTGAGGGTTTTTCTCTTTGGCATGGTTGAAGAAGAATGGTTCGGCTGCATACCTGAATGTTTGAATGAAAATAGTTAGGATAATGGAGATTTTGTAACAAGCCCCATAGATACCTACCTGATTTTCAGCTGTACCGGCTGGCAAAAGGTATTTCAAAAGTAATCGGTCCATGGTCTCATTGGTCATTCCGGCCAGGCCTGCTAACAAAAGGGGTAAGGCATATACCATCATCTTCTTCCAGAGGATGTAATCAAAACGAAACTTGGCTTTAACCACCTCTGGGGCTAAAAATATCAAAACCACGAGGTTGCTGATTAAGTTGGAAAGGAAGACATAGCCTACGCCTATTTTCGGATTGTACACTTTTAAGGCCAAGTCATGAAAGGTGCTATCGGGTTGCTCATAAGCATTTTTGCACAATCCGATAAAAAACAGATTTAAGGCAATATTGACTGCAATATTGATGATTTTAATGAAGGCAAACCGCGATGCTCGGTTTTGTTCGCGCAACTTGGCGAAGGGGATAGAGGTAAATGCATCTAAACCGATAATTAATAATACATAAATTAGGTCTTGTACGCGGTCGGGGTGGCGGATTACCCCGGCTATTTGTCCCGAGAACCCAATGGAAAGCGCCCAAAACAAGATTGTAGAAAGGAGCAATGAAATTAAGGCAGTGGAATAAACCTTGTCTCGTTCAGGCTCACTAACGGAGAACCTAAAGAAGGCTGTCTCCATGCCATAGGTGACAATGACCATTAAAAAGGAGGTATAGGAATACATTTCTGTAACCAAACCGTATTCTCCTGTTGTGAAATTATACGTATAGAGGGTTACCAGCAAATAGTTGAGCAGCCGAGCTACGATTGTACTCAACCCATAAATGGCGGTTTGACCAGCTAAATTTTTTAGTGTACTCAATTTCCGGTAAAGTTGGGCTTGCGCTTTTCAAGGAAGGCAGCTGTGCCTTCTTTCAAATCTTGTGTATTAAAACATCTTCCGAATTCGACCAATTCGGTTTCGAAACCATTTGCCCCTGGCTCATAATAGGCATTGATGCTGGCAATTACCCCGGCCAGTGCTAACGGAGCTTTGGTCTTCATCTTTTCAATGACCTCATGAACTTTGGGGATTAATTGCTCTTGAGGCACTACCCCATTGACTAAGCCAAGTTCTAAGGCTTGCTGAGCCGTAAGGGTATCTGCTGTAAGGTGCATTTCCATGGATTTGGCTTTGCCTACCAGCTGGGTCAACCTTTGTGTGCCTCCGTAGCCGGCAATTAAACCTAGATTTACTTCGGGCTGTCCGAACCTTGCATTTTCTGAGGCATATCGTAAATGACAGGCCATGGCTAATTCGCATCCCCCTCCTAAGGCAAAACCGTTTACAGCAGCAATAATTGGTTTACTGGCTGTTTCGATTTGCTTGAAAACATCATGACCGGCTTTTGCAAGGGCTTGACCTTGTTCAGTGCTTAGGCCTAAGAATTCAGTGATATCGGCACCTTCTACAAAAGATTTTGATCCGGAACCGGTGATGACCATGGCAAATACCTGCTGGTCAGCTAGGCCTGTTTGAACTGCTGCGCCTATTTCTTGAACAGTTTCTTTATTGAGTGCGTTTAATTTATCTGGGCGGTTGATGGTAATGGTTGCAACGCGGTTTTCAACAGTATAAAGGAGATTTTTAAAGGTCATAATGGTTGGTTTAAATACTGTTCTAAAATTACAATTATTTAGCCAAAACTGGGTACCATATAAAAGAGTAAGAACTCACATAAAAACCCAAGCAGAAGCCCAAAATACACTTGTGAAGGGGTATGTGCCTGAAGATATAGCCTTGAGGTGGCTACAATACCCATTAGGAAAGCGCATAAAACCAGGGGGGCAACCTGGCCAATATGAAATAAATACATAAAGGAAAGTACACCACCAAATAAGCCTCCTACCCCAATGGCATGGGAACTGATTTTATAATAGCGGTTAATGAACATATTGAGCACTACTGCTAACAATGCTCCTAAGAAATAAAGTTGCAAGGGAAGGGGCAAGGGTATTTTGACTTTTATCAGGTAATAACCTACTGAATAATAAATGGCGGTTGCTAAAAGGGGAAGTCTTCGGGTTTTTGCATCGGGCAATTGCAAATCATTGAGCCTAAATATGATGACAAATAATAATGTTGTCAAACTTGGAACTAAAAATGTAGTGCTCGCCAGGAGTAACAACAATGAAACTCTGTCTTGAGGTGAATAAATTAATTGGAGGTAAGTTGGAAATTGAAAGAACAAGAAAAAGCCAAGCACAGGCATTAACAATGGATGAAAGAGCCAAGAGGCTAACTGAGCCAGAAAACGAAGCGCTTTGTTCATAGTTCTTTTCGCATTCGTGCAACTGGGATATCTAACATTTCACGGTACTTAGCAACAGTACGACGCGCAATATTGTATCCCTTTTCTTTCAGCAGGGCCGTTAAAGCATCGTCTGTTAAAGGATGTTTTTTATCTTCTGCATCAATATTGTCTTTGAGAATTTTCTTGACTTCTTTGGAGGATACCTCATCACCTGATTCTGTGGATAGCGATTCGGAAAAAAAGGATTTAAGGGGAAAAGTTCCGAATTGGGTTTGCACGTACTTACTATTGGTTACCCGCGAAACGGTTGATATGTCTAACCCAGTTCGGTCTGCAATGTCTTTCAAAATCATTGGTCTTAACTTGGTTTCATCACCCAACATGAAATAATCATATTGATAATTGACAATGGTTTGCATAGTAGCCATGAGGGTATTTTCGCGTTGGCGAATGGCATCAATAAACCACCTGGCACTGTCCATCTTTTGGCGCACAAACGTGCTCGCTTCTTTGCCGGCTTTGTCACGTGCAGTGGCATATTGCTCATGCAATTGCTTGTATTCTTCACTGATGCGTAAGGTGGGTTGATTCCTGGAATTGAGGCTCAACTCAAGTGCACCATCTGAATTGGTGATTACAAAATCTGGAATGATTTCTTGAATGTTTTTTTGACTATCACCACCTGAATTGCCCGGCTTTGGGTCTAACTTTACTATTTCATGTATGATTGCTTTGAGCTGGTCATCTGTAACGCCCAACTTTTTTTCAATCTTTTCATAATGTTTGCGTGAAAATTCCTCCATCTGGTGCTGAACAACCTCTATGGCCAAGCGAATGACCTCTTGGCGTTGGTCTTTGCGTTTGAGTTGGAGCAGTAAACATTCTTGCAAATCTCTGGCGCCAACCCCAGGCGGATCGAACTGTTGAATGACTTCAAGCAAGGCTGTTAACTCTCCTAAAGTTGTGGTAATATTTAATGAAAATGCCATGTCATCAATTATAGCATTTAAATCACGCCTTAAATAACCTTCGTCATCTATATTACCTATGAGGTAGAGCGCCACTTGGTATTGATGGTCATCTAACTCTTTTAGTCCCAATTGATTCTCGAGCATTTCTTGCAAACCGATTCCTGCGGTAATTGGAATTTCGCGTCGCTCTTCATCGGGACTTGTATTGTTGACCTTTAATTTATAAGATTCGCCTTCATCCTCATTGATGTATTCATCAACGGAGAAGTCATCTTTTTCAATGCCTAAGTCATCTGAATCTTCTTCGTTTTCAGAATTTTCAGAATTTTCAGAAAAATCATCTTCGCGGATTTCATCCTCTTCGTTTTCTGCCAGGTCATCCAATTCTTCTCCTTCTTCTAAAGCTGGATTAACCTCTAACTCTTCTTTGATGCGTTGCTCTAAAGCTATTGTAGGCAATTGCAACAACTTCATCAACTGAATTTGTTGAGGAGAGAGTTTTTGTAATAGCTTTTGACTAAGTTGTTGCTTTAACATGTCTAGAAATTAGCGCTCTTAGGGGTTCGTGGGAATGGAATAACATCTCTCACATTGGTCATTCCGGTGATGAATAATATCAAACGTTCAAATCCTAATCCAAAACCACTGTGCTCGCAGGCCCCGAAACGTCTGGTGTCGAGGTACCAATCTAGGCCTTCTACTGGAATATGCATCTCTTCCATTCTGGCTTTTAATTTCTCGTAGGACTCCTCGCGT
>Ga0214172_1000956_pt1 | contig 9988 bp, 8 predicted proteins | sample TroBogEpilimnion_29_FD_153010 | JGI IMG/M metagenome (GOLD analysis project Ga0214172, IMG submission 153010) | Freshwater microbial communities from Trout Bog Lake, WI - 12JUL2007 epilimnion | ecosystem: Environmental > Aquatic > Freshwater > Lake > Epilimnion/Euphotic zone | place: Trout Bog...
GAAAGGGTTCCGTTTGTCACCGTTGGGGAATACCTTTTGCCAAACCGCGAACGCCATTCGAGACAGTCAAACTTCGTGATGCGCTTCACATCCGTCTGTCCCAAACCGGGCCAGGTTTTTAGAAGATCAATGGCGGCTCGCTCGTTGTAATTTTTCGTGTTTTCCTTAATATCACTGGCATGTTTTTGGCGTTCTCTGAAAATTCCAAGCGCGTCGGCAAACGTCATCTTCCCGACAATCTTCGTTTGCGAAGGTGCGACGACCCGGTATTCGGAATCCAGCACGTCCGCCAGCCGCAGCTTCGCGACGGACAGAACATTGGTGTCGAGCGACTTTCGGACGAGCTTGCCGCGCACCTTTGCGCGGGCGAAATAAATGCCGGAAGGTTCGTAGCGGACAAGGTTGGCGACCGGGGCTTTGGTCCAGAGACTTTCAGATTCCGAATTTTCAGTTTTCATGGAAACAGTATCAGATGGCGGTATCAGATTGGGTGTAACGGAATCATTACAAAGTGAAAACCACCCAATGTTTATTGTGTTTTCTTGCTACCGTTATGAAGGGAGGGTAGCCTGTTTCCTAAACGTGTTATTCCCGTTCAATTCGGGATGGGGGTACCACTTCATGCAGGATAATACTTGCCGGTGAAAAAGCGTAAAGTGTCACTGCCCTGAGTTCCCCTTTCCACCCTACGCGCTGCGCTGGCGCGCGTGCGTAAGCTGCCTCTAGGCTCATTCGGCAGGCTCCGGCAACAGCCGGTGATCACCAGAATCCCATCAGGGATACTTTGGGGTGGAATGCGCATAGCCAATCACACTCCCTGCCGGTTACGCCTCGGATGAGTCGTGGGGCTGGCATCATCCTGCCAGCCGTCATTACGCTTGGACGGATCTGCGTATAGTCCTCTCCATGCAAAAGAAAACATCGCAGGTTCCCATCTCAATCCAGAAGCATGGCAGGGTCTGGGCTGTTTACAATGGGTCGGATTTACTGGCCTTGGTGGTTTACAAGAAGGGTGCAAATGCCGTGAGGGCATTGATTGAAAAACTCGCCTCCCATGCTCCTAAATCTCACACCAACTAGCTCAATCCCATCTGGCGCAGGTGAGCCGGTGAAGGTTTCTGACCTGTTGACTGCTTTTTTGTCTGGCCGCAGTCCCCGCACGTTGAAAGCCTACGGTCAGGATTTGGCTGATTTTCGAGCTTTCTCAAAAGTCAGAACCGCTGAGGACGCTGCCCGTGGTTTGCTTTCGCAGGGGCATGGCCGTGCCAACTTGCTGCTATTGGAATATCGTACCAGCCTCACGGCACGAGGGTTGCAATCAGCTACCATTAACCGTCGCCTTGCTGCCGTCCGCTCGTTGGTGAAATTGGCAAAGACGCTGGGCATGGTGGACTGGTCGTTGGACATTCAGAACGTCAAGTCTGAGGCTTATCGTGATACCAAGGGGCCGGGCAAAAGTGGGTTCCGAGCAATGTTGCAAACTCTGGCTGGGAAAAAGACCAAGAAAAACATCCGTGACACGGCCATCCTGCGGCTCCTTTACGACTTGGCCTTGCGCACAGGTGAGGCGGTTGCCTTGAATTTCGAGGATGTTGAACTTGGCCGCAGCGTCATTCACGTTCTCGGCAAGGGTAAAACTGACAAGCAACAACTCACCCTGCCAGAATCCACCAAAATGGCTCTGGACTCATGGTTGCAAATCCGTGGCAGCGAATCGGGGCCACTTTTCCATAATCTTGACCGAGCGCACAAAGGTGAGCGGCTGACAGGGGTGAGCATTTATCGGATTGTTCGTGCACTGGGTGAAATGAATGGTTTCAAAACCCGCCCCCACGGCATTCGCCATACGGCCATCACGGAAGCCTGCAAGGTGGCGGCTGAAAACGGTATCGGTTTGGAAGAAGTATTGGATTTCTCACGGCACAGCCGTTCCTCCGTGGCCATTCTCATGGTTTACCGTGACCGTGAGCGCAACATCCAAGGCCAGTTGGCAAACTGCATTGCTGCCCAGATCGCCACCACCCCTGCCTGATTTATGAAAATACCAGCCACCAAAAAACACGCCTATGAAGCTTTGCGGAAGCTAAATGGCTTCATTGGCCCAGCCCAGCTTGCTGTTGTGAAAGAAGCCATGCGGGGTGAGGAGCGCCAGTTCTTTTTCGACAAGATTTCTGAACTGGCTGTCATCATTGAAACCATGCCCATACTTGCGGAGCAGGGAAAGTCAGCCGATGAAATGATGATACACCTGCATTATTTTGCCGGTGGGCAGGCCAACTTCTACATCATGGAAAAGGACATCGGCTGTGTTGGGGACACACCAGAGCAGTTCCAGTCCCAGACATTCGGTTTGGCTGACCTTTTTGGTGACGGGGGTGAATTGGGCTACATCTCCATCCCTGAAATTCTGGCCAACGGCGGGGAACTGGATTTTCACTTTGAACCACGGACGTTGGTTGAATTAAGGGCTAAAAAATGAATGCCAATCACTTGAGCAGCTGGTGTGGAAGGCAGCCTAGCGCCTTTGCAAGTCGCACAATGGTTTGCAAGGAAACATTATATTTGCAGCGCTCAACACCACTGATGAATGTCCAGTGCATCTCAGCTTTTTCTGCCAGACCTTCTTGGGTCAAGGCAAGTTTAAGCCGATTTTTGCGGACGTTTTTCGCGAATATTTTGCGATACGTGGAATCCATCAAACTTAAAACTTGACTGAAAAAAGCTTTGACAGACATAGACTATAACTCTTATCTCTTAACAGGCTTCGCGCAATCTGAGCTTGCTAGAAATAAAAACCTCAAAGAAAAGGATTCAATGTTAAAAAAAACTCGTTTTGTCTTTTGGTTGCTGCTGCTTGCAGCCTTATCCACATCAGTGTTCGCCCAGCCGGACGGCGGTCAAGATTTGTGGAAATTTGGAAAAGAGAAGCTAGCCAAGGGAAATCAAAAGTTTTCCATTGCACTGTCGAAAGTAAAGATTAGCGACGAGGATAGAGTGCCGGGCGATGGTCGGTGCAACTCAATCCTCATCACAGTTGACGTAAAAGATTTGCGACTGGAATATGCGCCCCAAGGCGGTAATTCACCCAAAATCCAGATAAAAATTGATGATGTAGACGACTTAAAAAAACTCAAGGACCTATTGGTAACGTTCGAGGAAAAGATGGCCTCTGTAAAAAATAAAGAGGCCGCATCTCAATCAATCAGCGACGATGAGTATGATCCAAAGCTGCCAGCGTATTCAGGTAGCTTGGGAAATTTCAACGTGAGTTATGATTTTGGATCCAAGGGTGGCCGCAAAGATTTTCATGCTGATCCATATGGCGGAACCATCATGCTCACATCTGCCGATGGAGAAAATTCAAAATTTATTAGCATTGATGAACCAACCGCCTTACTTTTCACAATAGATTCCCTGTCGGAAATTGTGGGTCGAATGAAACAAGCAATAACGTCAGAAGCTGATGCGAAGCTTGCCACACAACAAGCCGAGGTTGCCGCCGTCAAAGCTGCTGGGGATGAAAAAGAAAAAGCCACCAAGTACACTCAAGACAAGGTTCAAGCATATTTAGCGACATCTTCTGGGATCAAGCTGGCAGGGGACATATATTCCTTGCATAAACAAATTACGGCTCTCAATTATGAAGAAAAGAAATACCTTCTTTATGCCGAAAAAGAAATGAGGCAAATAATGAACACTCCAGGCTCAGACCCAAGCTATGCAGTGAACCAATACACTTTTCTCTTAACAAATCACAAAGACTCGGACGAACTCAGTGCAATGCGTGCTGACTTGCGAAAGCTTTTGGATCAATTTCAAAGCGAATGTGGAATGTCTTATGATGATGCTTGGGCGAATGGTGGTCAGGAACCAATTCTTCAGTATGCAAAAAAACAAAAAATCATAGATCTAGCTGCAAAAGGAGCCGGTGCTTTAATTGTCTTGGGAATTGGAGCCGTTTACGTTCGTCGTCTGATTGCTCTGGACAAAAAAGGCATGGCCCCGCAATGGTATCAAATCTTGAAAAACTTTTCAGTGCAGTATGCAGGGTGTTTTAAAGAAAAAGACCCGATGAAACGCCGAGAAATGATCAAAAGTTTGTTAAAAAGAAAATCCTAACAATTTTCTGACGAACTATAATGTTCTCTTTGACGTTTATAGCGACACCTTTATAGGCGAGCCTGAATTAGCTCCCTAATGACAAATTATCAATAGTTACTATTTTATCGTGCTTTTATGCAATAATCCAGTCTGCTTCTGACTCATTTCGAATTCAGAGCGGTCAGCGCTGTGAAAAAATTATGAAGGCAAACCTCGCCGTTGAAAAATGTCTTCGGCCCTACACCCGTAAACGCCATTTGCTCTGGACGGAGCGGGCCATGAAGGCGGCGGATGTGTTGCACTGGTTACATTAGGCGGTGGCACAGCACGGGGCCCCGGAGTATTTGCGTAGTGACAATGGCTTGTTGAACCAGCCAGGTGCAGTTGCCGCGCTGTCAGTCGCACCGGCCTGCGATACGTCATCCTAGATTTCCCATACTTTGAACCCCTTCACTGAGCGCGGCGAAGGGGTACGAATCGAATTGGCATTGCGCAGGACTGTCTCGGCGTAAATTTTTCCTGTGACATAAATGCAAAGTCCTGTCCGAGTATAATGGAAACTAAATAATCTCGCCCTGCATGAGTAAGAAAATTACAATTATTTAACACTCGGGTGGTTATCTTGAAGTGCAATGCCAAAGATTCCAGTGGGGAGCTTTTTGTGATTCACCAGTGGGCCAAGGTGATTTTTTAACTGCACAGGTATCATGCTTATCATGTATATCATGCAATGATATAGCCAAGGCTGCATGATCTACTTGCACTGCATGAACAGGGACTAGGTAAAAATGAATAAAAGAATGGGGCGTCTGCCTGTTGACAGACACCCCAATTGATTTGGGTCTAGCTTTATTATATGTCAACCAGTTCAAGCGGCATACCGTCACGCCCCACACCAATGCGCCGGAACTCGTAACGGCGCGAATGTCCCACACCCAAAACATGGAAGTTATAGTTGCCGACGGTGCGGCCATTGTAGCGCTTCAGGGCCCGCGAGATCGTAGTCTGAACTTTACGCTCGTAGCTCGCAGAGGCAGGCTCGTCCAGCCCAAGCAAGTCCTCGAACGCCCCCACACTGCGGGCATGTTCCACCAACTCAGAGAAACTAAATGATTTCAATTGGGTGTCAGGGAGCAAGCCCGCCGCCATGAGACGCATATTGTTTCCCTCGCGATCCATATCAGCCAGTGACTCCGAGGGCGTCAGCGGTGAGACGTAACCGGCGTACTCGACAATGCCGCCGATGATTCGAGACCATTCTTGGAAACTGGAATTGATCAATTTACTGGGAGGTTGCCCAGCCTTGTCCCAATTTTGCACCAAAGTCCAGAGCGCCGTGTAGATGTTTCCACGGTTCTCCTTAACATAGGATTCCAGTTCGCGGTTAAACTTTCGCGTCTCAGCACGTTCGTCTTTCATGAACAAATCCACTACCAGCGACCGACGACGCATGTCTGGCGAGATGGCGCAGTTGTTACCGGTGATGAAAACCACCGTGAATTTCTCAGCCGTGAAGTTCTTGGAAGAACCAAGGATGCGGTCAGACCACTCTGGCGTCGTCAGAAAGGCTTCCAACGCGGGCGAATTCAAATTATCCTTCACGTTGTCGTAAACAACGTAGAGGCGACCCTCCATGACTGCGGCAGTCAAGAACTTGCGAACCTCATCATCGTTGTTGGGCTTGACTCCTGCCGTGAAACGACCCAGAACGGAACTGATGATAACCTTGACCAACAGACTCTTGCCAGCCCCCTCGGCATTGGCGGTGACAATGAAACAGGGAGGGATGGAGCCCTTGGGCAAAAGGCCATAGGCGAACATGGTCATCATGCCTGCAATGGCAACCGCGAGTGATCGACCATTATCTTCAGGGAAACAGAACTCGGCAAACAATGCGTTGATGGTGGCCTTAGCCTCCTTCAGCGTCATGGGAATATCGGCTTCAGTTTCAGGCGCGGCGAACGTGTAGGTTTTGCTCTCGCCGTCGTAGCCAGCCGGCAACAGTTCAATCGTGCCGTTCTTGCGCATAACCGGCAGACGCACATTATTTACACGGTCGAGCTGGCGTAGCTGCTGCAAGAATCCCGTTGCAGACAGCACCGCACCAGCATCGGAGTTGGTCATGCTACGGGTAACGCGAGCAGGGGGAGCATCCTTGGCTTCAATGACTTTATAGCACACAACCCAATTTTCAGCCAGAGTCCTAAACGCATCCGAGGCAACGAGGCTCAAGCCCTGGTTGCCCTCGTCAATCGTGAACGTAACGCCACGACGATTGAAGATTGTTGCACCAGACAGCGCACGACCGAGATCGCCAGCAAAGTTTGACAGGAGCCGGTCGTCCGCAGGCAGGTGGATCATAATGCGCCCATCCTTGGCGCTCGTCAGCAGTTTGACGCCGGGATAAACCTCCTCGTCCTCGTTTTCTCCCTCGGTGGCCTGTGTGATTTCTCGGGTGGCCGCAGAATTACCAGTGGGAGAAATGTTCTCACGCACCACCTTGGCAATTTCAACGGCGTTCATGAGATCGCCAAACTGTGCTCCTGCACGTTTCCAGTCATTCAAGTCCTTGAATTCATTGGGGATTTCAACCTTTCGCACCTCACAGTTGACAGAATTGACAATCAGATTCAGCCACTTCTTGGCAGCGTCGTCATTTTGCATCACGGCGTAAACAATGGTGTCAGGATTGCAATAGGCACCCACCTTACGGCCATTCATCGCGCCACGCGTCGCGATGAATCCGTAATCAAAATAACCGCCCTCATGCCAGTCGCCCATGTCCAAAAACGAGATCAAGTCCCACTGGCTCTCAAAGGTAACAATCTTAGTTTTGCTTTCCGGGGAGTTGACGGTGAGAGGCGAAAGCTTGCCCTCTGCTCCAAACCAATGGACAGCCCACGTTCCATCCCCACCCAAGGGACGATGATGTACGCCCACTACCTCGGTGACGACGTTGTTGTAGATGGGAAATGCAATACGCCCAGCATACAGGCCGACCAGGCCATCTTCTTTGAGTTTTTGCCATGTCCCCGCAGAAACGCCGCGCCACATCGTCAGACGTATAATCGCTTCAGGAGTGATAGCGTCAACACACGGCAGCCATTTGGCACCCAGAAGCAGCTCGCGATTGTCTTCGACGATGGCCCTGTATTCAGGGGAATTTGATTCATTTTTGTGTTTTGGCGGCAGTTGCTGCTTTTCAGCAGGTGGGTTGTTCGTGTCTGTGTTCATATCTGGATTGGAGCTTGGGTTGTTTGTATTCGGGCGGTTTTCTTGTGCTTTGTTAAATTTTAAGTTCATATTTTATGCGATTGTTGTTTCTGCTAAAAAACGATTGATTTCATTGTGAGCGACGACAATTCGACGCGTCGCAAGAGACTTGCGGAGCAATTTTCTGGCAATGAGGCGGCGAATTGTGCGCTCAGAGAGGCCGGTGACATGTGCGGTCTCTGATAACGTGTAGCTGAGTTTCGGCAGGCGTTGTTCGCTCTGCCCTGTTGGATTACGGAGTATGTTTTGCATATTGTTACTATTTCGTTCTTTTCACTGCATTGGCTAATGCGCCTTTTGCAGCCTACCCACACAAGAAGCGAGATTCCGAATATTAAGTGACCCTAATAACCTGTTGCGGAATTTAAAAAATAAGGCTATTTACAATGGAAAGACGCATCGTAAGTGACCCTATAGAAATGTGGTGCGCCTTTATTGATGTTTTGGTTCAATGTCAGCCATGAAGAGGATGTGCAAAAAATGCAAAACAGAGACTTTATTTAAGTCTCATGGAGAAACTGATCACTGCCCCTCACGCGCCAGTAGAAAAAGGTGGCGTTGTGTAATTTGCGGGTCCACCCAGAGTGAGAAGCCTGACGAGATTTACATTAAAACACTCGCCCCCATTGCGGTGTTGACGGAAAATGAAAAACAAATAAAGGCAATCGCGTTATTTGTTATGAGCGTGCCCGCCAGCGTAATCGAGAAAAGGCTGCACATAAAAGGCTCGACAATTTTTAGAACTCTCAAGAAAATATATCATGCAGATGCTTTGTATGAATTATATGATCTTATTTATAAAAAATATCCTAATTTCGCAGAGTATAAGATTGACGAGATTGCGTCTGTCTTTGAGGGAAACTCAGTAGATGCGCAGGCCATTCGCAAAGCAGGAATCCAGCGGTCGATATTTTGGAAAAATCTACGCACTCGTGAGCTGCAAGATGAATATTGCCAATATGTCACATCCAATATAGTCCGTCTCTGTCCATTAAACAGAGGTCGCGGCTAGAAACGAATCAATTAGGCGGTGAAAATAACGCCTTGCCCAATGCCCATGATGGTTTGATAAGACCACATATCACGAGCCGGTCAAGTGACTCGGTCAAGATTCCAAGACTTTTCACTGCTTTTGTCAGTTTTTAGCGCAACCTGACAGGGCGCGCTGGTTACAAAGCTATAGTGGGTTGTTGTGTCATTCACAAATCTTTCTACTTCCCGATGCGACACGATAATCCGCCGCGTCGCCAGAGATTTGCAAAGCAAGCCGCGAGCTATGAGTCTGCGGATCGTCCGTTCGCTCAGGCCAGTGACTTGCGCAGTCTCCGGCAAGGTGTAGCTTAGTTTTACCAGATTCTTACATCGTGGCTGTTCCAAAGTTTGCTGGAATTGGTTGGATTGAGGCTGTTCTAGGTTTTTGGTGTTCATTGCGCTTTACAAAAATTACGCGCGGTTGGATTTGCGTAAAGTTACGCGCAGATTCCTCACCACATTTTCAAACAGCCCAAACATCATGCTTATCATGCAGATCATGTAGAGGAGGTAGCTGTGCCTGCATGATAAGCATGATGGACATGCTAGTTTGGTCAATCAGATTTGAAGAGTGGGTGGGATTTGAACATGCAAAAACAGAATAGAAAAGATTTGAGATGATTATAATAGTAACCTGTTGTAATAACCTAGTTTAGGAAAAATTGGCCTTGCTTGGCCGGTGTTGGTAGGGACATCCAATGGCAAAAATCAACACCGTGTTAACAGAAGTCGGCCTTGGCCTCGTATGGCCATAATGCCATTAAGGATAAGAAAAAGCAGAAAATATTTAGGAAACCTATTCCCCTAAATAATCGACATTCCGACCGCTCAACGCGAAAAGTGGTCTAAGTACCGCAAATGTTGATTAATAATGCGATTTCACGGCTCGGAATTTTGCTAAAGTTGACAATTGATGCGCTGCGAAAATGGATACTGAGGGGGCATAGCAGGGGGGCATAGTGGGCTGGTGCTCGCACCCAGAATTGAACTGGGATTTTCGGTTTAGGAAACAGCGTAGCCTTCCTTCATGTCGGTATCAAGAGAACACAATAAACATTGGGCGGTCTTCATTTTGTAATGATTCCGTTACACCCAATCTGATACCGCCATCTGATACTGTTTCCATGAAAACTAAAAATCCTGAATCTGACAGCCTCTGGACAAAAGCTCCCGTCGCCAATCTGGTTCGCTACGAACCCTCTGGCATATATTTCGCCCGCGCAAAGGTGCGCGGCAAGCTCGTCCGAAAGTCGCTCGACACCAATGTTCTTTCCGTTGCGAAGCTGCGGCTGGCGGACGTGCTGGATTCCGAATACCGGGTCGTCGCACCTTCGCAAACGAAGATTGTCGGGAAGATGACGTTTGCCGATGCGCTTGGAATTTTCAGAGAACGCCAAAAACACGCCACTGATATTAAGGAAAACACGAAAAATTACAACGAGCGAGCCGCCATTGATCTTCTTAAAACCTGGCCCGGCTTGGAACAGACGGATGTGAAGCGCATCACGAAGTTTGACTGTCTCGAATGGCGTTCGCGGTTTGGCAAAAGGTATTCCCCAACGGTGACAAACGGAACCCTTTC
>Ga0214172_1000962_pt1 | contig 9951 bp, 8 predicted proteins | sample TroBogEpilimnion_29_FD_153010 | JGI IMG/M metagenome (GOLD analysis project Ga0214172, IMG submission 153010) | Freshwater microbial communities from Trout Bog Lake, WI - 12JUL2007 epilimnion | ecosystem: Environmental > Aquatic > Freshwater > Lake > Epilimnion/Euphotic zone | place: Trout Bog...
GGGTAAAATCGTATCTGAAGAGACTCGTGAAAAGCTGCGTCAAGTTAACTTAGGCAACACGCTCAGCCCAGAAATTAGAAAAAAGATCTCGGACGCCCAGAAGGGCAAGCCCGGAAAGCCCCACACTACTGAAACCAGAAAGAAACTTTCTGCTATTAAAAAACAGGAGTGGGCTAACGGTAAATACGATAAGGCGTTTAAGAACTATAGCTCTTACGAGGAACGCCTGGCTCCAATCGTTGAGAAACTAGGGTTCAAAGCCTCCTTCAAAGAAAGATTGTACATCAAGAAGGATAACAAACGAGGCAAGGCACCTGATTTTTACAACGAGAAAACAAAAGAGATCATTGAAATTTTTGGTGAGTACTGGCACAAGCGCCAGGTATTACCGAATGGCAAAAAGCATAAGACTCCTGAAGAAGTTATCGCATGGTACGCGGAGGCAGGATGGAAGTGTCGGGTCATCTGGGCCGAATCTGAATTCGAAGATTTCTATAAAGAAATGGTAGAGCGCGTTGAGCAGAAACAAAAAGAAGACAAAGCAAGAAGAGATCGTAAGCTCAAAGGAGAATCCTAAGTCTCCCACGCAGCAGTACGAAGAACTTGAAGAGAAGTATCGTGATAAGCTACCCAAGAACTGGGATCAGCTAAGTCACCACCAGCGTCTTGATTGGTTCGGTCACAGAATGATTCTGGAGATTAGAGAACAGATCAGACAAGAAAAGGGTAACCAGGCGGCTCGAGACAGTGGAATCATGAGCGATTACCAGCTAGAGCGTAGACGCCGCAGGGAAGTCCAAAGTAAACTAGGCGGATGGGATGACATCCCTCCACACAAGGGAATCTTCGGTAGAAAATACGTTGACCCCAATGTACTATGGACAGGATTAAATAAGCAAGAGGGCACCGATGGATAGAAGAACTCGTGAGTACAAAGATCTAGTTAAGATGACTCCCACGACTGAAGAGTTGCTGGGAGAAGAGATTGACGGTGAGCTTTTCCTATACAAGCGTTCATCTCAGTGCAAGATCTGTACGACCAGCGACGACCTCAAGAACATTATTGATACCCTCCTGCTGTTCCCCAAGTCATATAAAGAAGTTCTCAACGCCATCCAGCCGCTGCAGGATAAGCTAGGTATCGAGGGTAAGGATCGGATCAATTACGAGAACATCCGTAACCACCAGAAGAACCACCTGCCATTTGAAAAGCGGGCAGTTCGTGACGTGGTCGAGCGCCGTGCTCGAGAAAAGAACATTAGCATTCTAGATGCCAATGAAAGATTGCTCACTGCCGAGGCACTCTACGAAGTCATTGTGGCTAAGGGATTCCAGGAGCTGGTATCGGGAGATTCAGTTCCAACCATCAACCAAACCATCCACGCCATGGAAATCCTCCGTTCGATTGAGAAGGATGATGACAAAGACTACCGCCCAGAAGAACTCATCCGCCAGTTGGATGTTATTCTTACTGCCATTAGGGATGTATTACCCAATGATATGAAGGAAGCCTTGTTCCGCCGGATTGAGGAATACCAGCAGACAGATGCAATTGGCGCCAAGAAGCCAAAGAAGCTGAAGCCAGCTGATATTGATATTGAAGATGATTATATCGATGACGATCTCGAAGAAGAACAGTAGTAAATTTTCTTCTAAAACGCTGTAGTTAATGGAATAAAAGGGTTTTTATGGCTGACGAACAGAATCAAACACCAGGCGATAACGGTATTACGGACGATGATATCGATAATGCCGTTGAAAATTGGGGCAATGTTGGCTGGACGCTTGTAGACAATAGCGATGTGAGCAACGATTTGGTATGCGATGGCTATGATCCCAATATCATGATTGGAACTAAACCATACGATAAAGATGGTAACGAGTTGTTTCACGCAAATGAAACATCGTTCTTGAGGTTTTTGGGAAGTAAATGGAAAACAAGGTCCGGTAAGCGCCGAGGCGGTTCCATGTCTCAAGAGCAGAAAGCAATGGGTTTGGGCGGTACTCGTCAAGAAGATCAATTCAACTCTAGAAGAATGAAGTTTTTTAACAAGACAAAATACGCAGGTTACCGAGGCGGTATGTATTCGGAAGAACCAAATAATTTTGCTTGGGAATCTAACTCGGATGCTTTGGGAGTCTGCGAAAGATGTGGCGTTGCAGCAAAGAAAGCATCGCTCATCCAGATTCACACCCCGGATTACCAAGATTTAATTAACTATTTGCCTGAGGTGCCAAAAAGCGAAGCGGGACTGGTTAACGGTAGGTTCGTTCATAAAAGAGAATCAAAATGCATACCGGTTATCTCTCCAGTTGTATGGTACAAACGTAATATCACTGCAGAGCAAGTTAGACACACCGGTGGCAAAGAACGAGACAATATCATTAAATAATTATGAACGACATTACTAAAAATTTAATAGATACAGAGATTCTCAATAACAGAAAGACTCTCACTGACCTTGGCGACAGGAAACCATTTGAAGGTTTTGCTGATAACGTTAAGAAATATTATGGCGGTACAATTTCATTGTACAGAAGTTTTGCCAGAACTCTCGATAGAATTAAAAGTACTAAGCTACCAGCCTTGCGTTATGCAAAAGACGGTGACAATCATACATTCCCAGGGTCACCAAGATTTTCTGTAGAATTTAGAAAAGCTTATCCCGCTTTAGAACAAATTGCGAATAGCCCAGACAAAGGTTGCATGTTGATCGAAGGATTGGGAAATGACAGAACGTTGGCGTTTTGCAACAATCCTTTATGTTCGTTTTGTCCGGAATGCGCAGCGCACAAACAAGAATTACGCAAAGCATTAGAAGGAATTACCGCTCCAAGTGGTGAAGTAGCAGATGAAATGCGTCATGTTCATGTTGGTAAGTTATATAACGTACTAAATAGTTGGTCTATGCATCAATTCAGTCGCGGTACAGACGCAAGCTCGTTCACTAATCAAGCTTACGAAAACGATTCATATAAACACAAAAAATTAGGTGCAATGTTCCGCGGTATGTTTCAAAACATGCTTTCAGGTGGTAACAGTGATTATGTTGAAAGTGGACTTACATCAGGCACCCCACACAACCCAGAGGATATGGTTAAATAAAAATGAAAATTAGCGAAATCTTTTCATTACGAACCGCAGAGGTAGCGCCATTGCTGCCACCATTGGGTGACGTAGCGGTAATCCCTCACGACCACACAATGTGTGATTGCTTAGATAAAATCTTGGATCACCAATCTAAGACCGCATCTCTAGAATATGAACAGAACCTAGAGCCTCAGGAAAAGCCTAATGATGGCGATCGTAACGAGTATATCTCTAGAGCAACTGAGGCTTTGTCGCCGTGGAAAGATATTATTCAACAGCATGGCGGAACCATCCCACCCGGATTGCGTCGTCGTTATCACGAAGATATCGCCAATACCCTGAGCGATTATATGAATGAAGTTCATCAGTCTGCGCAAGACGGTGATACGCGTAGCTTATCATCGCTCGAGGGGTTGTTAAGAGGTTTGTCAACTCATCACAGTTTCCCTGCACAAGCGCATGATCTCATTAGTCACTATCTGCTACACGTACACGAATCTGGTCTTGCACCAGAAGACTTTCAACCTATTGCTGGCATTGAGCCCAGCGCAAAGTATCAAGAGTCCTTAAGTGAATCTGAAAGGGCTCTTAGAAGCTTTATGAAAGCTAGCACTGATGCGACAGGGCGAATGACCTGCCCAAACTGTGCCAGCCTTGAAGAGAGTATTAGACAAGCATCATCCGCTTATCGTAGAGAAGTTAAACCAGGAAGCAAGGGAGATGCTACTGGCGGTACCCCATCCTCATGGGTATTCAATCGCATTATTAATGGACAAAAGTTGCCTAAAGATGCTCACCCAAGATTGCAAGAATTGCATGGTTACTATCGAGAATTGCTGAAGCACAGAAATAGTGATCACATTACGCCAGAAGATGTGAAGGCTCCGACAGGTCTTTTCATCCGTATGGGCGGTGGTGCAGACGCAGCGTCAGCTAAAGAAGTTCAATCAGCAGCCGAAGACGGTGCGGAGAATGTTGGCAGACCAGAAGACAGTGAATTTTACAACAATCTTACTGGCGGTGCAGAAATCATACCTGGTCAAAAGCTTATTAAGTTTCCTAAAGAACAATCAACATGGATGCGTCAATATGCAACATGCCCAAACAACCCTGAGCACACAGATATTTACGAAAATATAACCAACTTTGACAACCCAGAACAAAATTTTGTATGTGCACAGTGTCAAAAAGAAGCAAGAGAAACTAAAGATCCTAAAGAACGGCAACTAAAAATGGAAAGCGCAAGCTTTGGTAACCCATTGTTGCAAGTTCCTCGTGATCGAATTAACCCAAGCAGCTCACTTAACGTAGGTGGTCAGTCCGGTGCATTCTCCGATGAAGAAATGGAAGCACTGCGAAATCTATTCTCTCCAGCGGGACAAAATAGATGGGCAACCATTCCAAAGCATGTGACTTTGCCTGGCGAGGTGAATGATCGACACCCTCTTCCGAGTAAACAGAATAGAGTTATCATTCCATTGTCTGGTTACCGTGAAATTCACTTAAAAAATGTTCCTTTTGAGAAGGGGCACGATCCGGAATATAACGAAGGTCAACCTACTTTCACTGTTGTTTCAACACCACGTAAGCTAGTGACTAAGGATCCGTGGTCACCTCGATGGGATGAAGTTGTTGACCGTGATGATGTTAACGTAAAAGAAAACATCCTTGCAGGCGAACCAAAACCTTATATTACTGGTAAAAGAACTCGTAGACTATTGTCAGCTAACCCCTGGTTGCATGGTTCTGCTCTCCACTTGTTTGATTTGGCAGAAAAAAGATCAGGATGGTCCCCAAATCTTAACGTAGCCTCTGATTACATGAGAGATTCAGCGAACCCTTCAGGTGTTACACGTCCTGTTTTTAAAACATTCACAGACGTTTTCACAACTCCTGCTACACCAGAAACAAAAGTTCCAGCACTTCCAGGTAAATTGGATCTGCACGCTTTCTCAAAAGATAAAGATGGTAAAATTACTCCTCTGATCATTGATGGAAAGCCAGTCGTTGTTGGAACCATTGATAGTAATGGTGATATGCAATTAAAGCAAAACCATGAAGGCGAAAAAGTTATTGATTTGCCAGAAGAAATGCATGATAAATCTATCTACGATGCCGCCCATGCTGCGCAACAAAAAAGCATTAATAAAAGTTTTAGTGGCATATTATCTAAAGCTTGGGAAATGCTTGGAGGAGAAAAAGATCCTTCAACTGGTTTAACAAAGAGTGCCCCACCCGGAAGCTTTGTTGATAAAAATGGTTTGATGATCGTTGATCCAAGCGCCCTGCATGATATTTATAATCAGTCTAAAGAAGAAGCAGAACAGAAAGCTTCTCCAATTTCAAAAAGAACCTCTACTAAGTTACGTAAAAAACGTAAAACTTATATCCAAGCAATCGAATCAGAGACAAGCAAATCGGATCCAACAAAGAGTGGTCCAGTATCAGTCCGCTCAGGTAAATTAGTTTACCCCACTATTACCCCTCTCAACGTAGACGATTTGCGTGCCAACGGTTATATCATTGATACACTAAGTCCAAATGAGAGCGGCGAACTAGTTTCAGGTGAACGACCAGAACATGTTTACCCTTCTTACACAATACCTGAGCAGCCATCTGTTACTAGGTCTTATTCTCATCAAGTAAAGGTCGGAGATAGACCATTTGATGATGCCATTGATAGAAAAGCTTTTGAAGAAAATATTGGAACGTCTATCAACTTGGCTCTTGGCCGTGCGTTCCCTGGAATGGACGCCTCTGAAGCAAGAACGAAGTGGAAGGAAAGTTGGGGCAAGATTGCTGAAGCGCACCACGAAGAGCCATTCCCATCGGCTGTTACTAGTTCAAAAACCAATGTTAATATGACAAATGTTTTTAGGATTATTGAAAAGCTTTAAGAGTCTTCACAAACAGATTAACAATACGCTATAATAAAAAGACCTATATCAAAGGAAATAAACAATGACTACAACAGATCCAACTCAGATTGGCGGAATTCGCCCAGAAGATGTGAAGGTGTCCAAAGAGGCACAGGCACAGATTGATGCTTACCTCGCTGATCAAAAGCGCGAAGAAGAAGAGCTCGGTAAAGAAGCTCCTATCGAATTGATGGAGTCAGAGATCATGGCTGTTTGGAAGTTACTTAAGGACCTCCAGGAGAAGTACGGCTACCGTAAGGCAAGCTTTGAGAACCTCACCTCTATGCGTAACGAAGCGGATGAGAAGTTCGGTGCATTGGGTCTACAAGTTGTAGTTGATTGGGTGCTCCCCGGTCTTAGCCAGAAGCCTACCCCTCCTACTATTACTATCGTAGGACGTATTGGTAGCGAGTTCAACAACGAGCAGAACCGTTACGAAACTGGTAAGGGTGTTGCTGACGATTACTACGATGCTAAGCGCAAGGCGCTCGGCATGGGCAACAAGAAGCTTATCCTCCCAGGACAATAATATGATATGTCCGAATTGTAACTTAGATTTGCCAGATTCAGAATTTACCAAGATGGTCTTTGGTGCAAAAAGCTATTCGGATAAATGCAACAGATGTTTAAATAATTCGATGCAATGGGCATTGGTTATTCAAGCCTTCGGGGAAATGGAATTCTCAAAATAGGTAAAATATGATTTGGAAATTACAATATATAAAAGATAAGAAGCGTAACAAGCGTAACGTTAAGACAGCTGCTCAGGCGTCTACATACGCCGCAATCTATCCAACAAAAGATTTTACCGATGAGATTTGGATGCACGAGCCTCAAGTTCGTTCAATGGTTAAACAATATAATTTTTTAAACGATGAAACTCTTAACAGATTAGTAAATCCAGAACCAGTCGAGGTCGATTGGTTTTCAACTGCTCGAAATTTAAAGTTGCTTATCTTTGCACCACATGGAAAAGAAACCGATGAATTAATGCACCGCGGTTTAACTTCAGCTCACTTTGATGATAGGCACACCAATATTCTTCCTGACGTTAGACTTATTCCTAACGAAGGACAGCAAGACACAAGTAAAATCAGACCCGGTCACGTTGTTACCGTTCGCGCTAGTAGTGATCCTGAAGGTGTTGCTCGCAAGTATGTCATTACAGGTAATCATCCTAACACTGAATACCTTGAAACCATGAAGAAAGCGTTTCCCGGTCACGCAATCGTTACACCTCAACAAGCACACACGATGGGTATGCTTGGTTCATCTAAAGGGAAAAACGTCGACGGGTTAGCAAGCCTTTGGCCGAGTGAATCCGGCGCTCCTGTTCACGTCGGCGGTACAATATTAGATGTTGAACCATATAAGTTACCAGATAAGGTAACCGAGAAAATGTTGTTTCCAACAATGCTTGGTCCCGACCCCAAGGGACAAAACAAAGACGTAACCGTTGCACCTGACAATAAAAATTTGGAAGAAGGCGATGAAAAAGCATCCAAATTAATCACGCTTCTTAGAGCAGCTGGTGGTAACCCTATTCATAGCAATAGAATTCAAGCAATATTGAACCCATTGAGTCAGCGAAGAGGTAGAGGTAGATTCTCACGTCCCTCCGCCTATCCAGAAGATGAGCAAAAAGAACTTGTTCGTAAAGAACAAGAGAGATTAAAATCGGATCAGCTGGCGAGTGATGTTCAATCAGAACTAGAATCACCCAACCCCAATGGAGAAATTCAGGGTGTTCATCACAAGAGAATTCAACGTTTGATTGATAGGATTGATGACGTTGTTGCTCCTGCTGCTCTTAAGAGAATTCCGGGAGACAACATAAAAACTAACATTCGCCGTACGCCATTCTATGATGACTCACCAACATTCGCCCCAGCCGTGGCTTGGCTTTCGTTACAAGATGATCTTGTTAAGAAACATAAAGAAATCTTTCCAGATTGTGATGGATGTTCGCATGAACCACTTTCTTCCCACCTTTCCGGTTTTATGGATAATGCACAATTTTGGAAAGGCCCGGACCGAGATCCAGATGCCGCAAAAGAAATATCTTCTAAATCACATTTCACTTCAATTGTACAACGACTAATTAAACAACATAAAGCAACAGAACTTAAAAAGCAACTTGAAAGACAAAATTCGAATGATCGAGAAAGAACTCTTTCAGAATATTGGGACCCACCGTCAGAAACTCAATAGATATGTTATTTAATTCCCGCCGTTCAAAAATCGCTGATGAGGATTACCAAGAGGCACGCAGCCTAGACCCTCACCCTAACACGTTCGATCGTGCTGCCTATCGACGCCTTCGTGATGCTGGTTTATCTCATGAACAAATTAAAGATGCGGTGACAAGGAATAAGGGCCGCGCGTTGCCAATCGAAGACCTTGCAACAGCATACGAAGATAACAACAACGATCTTGAGTCATCTATCAAGGATGCATCGTCCTACGCAAATAGGTACGGTAGCATAATAGATATTAACAGTAGAATGTTGCAACAGGGCAACCCGCTTAGCGCATTGTCTAACGAATCATTCAATACATTGCCTGATAACGTTCGCCTTGCGGCAATAGCTTTGTTTTCTCACCACCTATCTGCTAGAGATAGACAAGCAGACGATGATCACCCACTTGCTGATAAATATAACGCTAACCCACGCAATCACGAATGGATGATGCATCTATGTACCATGTTTGATCCTTCATTGAAAAGCTCAATCGCTATTGAAAATCCTCATGGAAATGCATTTAGGTTAAACCCGATTGCTTACCAAAACATGGTTGGCACAATTCAAGATCACTTAGGCAAAGAATTTCTTAATCACTCTGCACCTCTTGCTAAAAATAGTGGAAGTGTTGATTTCAATGGAGTGGTGAGTACGTTACGTAAACAACGTGCATTGGATATCTTGTCATCCGGTCAATTTGGTTCACCGGATTACAAAGAAGAATCATACGATCCGGAGTAATCATGGTACCAGAATGGAACAACAAAGTATTTACGGAATATGGTAACCATGGTGCATTGCACCTCCATGTTCCACCACTGATGGTGGCATTCGATACAGAAACAACAGACAGGGATCCTAAGACGTGCGAACCAGTAACGTATGCCCTCGCTGTTTATAAGAACGGTCAGCTCCATCACGCTCATCACATTATTGCTAATGCAACACAGGAAAGCAACCCGGAAGCATTGGCTATTCATGGATGGAGTAGAAATAAGCTAATTAGATCACTCGGTGGAGAGCGTTTCCCAGTCACGCTGTCACCAGAAGTTGCTGAAGAGCATCCAGAATTAACTTCAACTCCTCCTGCTCTTAGTGCAAAGGCTGCATTAGGTAAAACTGCTAGGCTACTTGGTGAATATCAAAAGCGCGGCGCAGTGTTCGTAGGAGCCTATCATGTTGGCTTCGACGTCGATATCCTTCATCACTTGTTTCCTAGGTTAAATGGCGGTGCTCCGCTCGAGTCCTCTGGATTTGAACCAAGTAGAGCAATGTTTGCTGATGTTCTTGAGAACGATAGACAAATGGATGAAGCGATGGGTCTCAATAGAAAAGCACGTAAGCACCGCTTGATGGATGTTGCTGATAGATTAGGCGTAAGAAATCCAAGCGCGCACGATGCGTTAGCCGATGCCATGACCTCTGCTGATGTCTACCTCAAACAAATTCAAGAAAATAATAGGAGAATGCGTGCTGGCGAGGTTTTTTACCCTAATATTGCACAACAATTCGGTATAAATGAAGACTCCCTGGGAACTACCGGTTCGGTAATTGGCCCTATAACACAGCTTGATCACCAAGAACACAATATATGCACGATGAAAAGCGATTGCCCCACTTGCACAAAGCTAAATAAGGCGTTAGCAGCTCATTCTGAAGGCGAAAATCCTGATATTGACGCGATAGAACATACTAAAAA
>Ga0214172_1000964_pt1 | contig 9935 bp, 8 predicted proteins | sample TroBogEpilimnion_29_FD_153010 | JGI IMG/M metagenome (GOLD analysis project Ga0214172, IMG submission 153010) | Freshwater microbial communities from Trout Bog Lake, WI - 12JUL2007 epilimnion | ecosystem: Environmental > Aquatic > Freshwater > Lake > Epilimnion/Euphotic zone | place: Trout Bog...
GCACTGTCTTGGCTATCGCGCCCTGCGCTTACCCCTCCCCCATTTGAATTGGAGATAGTATGGTTTAGAACAGCGTATAGAAAGGTGGTATCATGCGTAGTGGACAGATTGGGGTCTTTGTAATAGAGCTTGTAAAGGTCAAAGTCTTCTTGGTTATTGCAGAGCAGGGTTACTGAAAGGAATCCTAATTTGTTTTGGTTGTAATAGAGGATGTCCATGTTGTTGTCGGCAGAATGGGCGTAGTCGGTAAGCGTGCAATAAGCATACTTACCTGGGAATGCCGCGTTGAGGGCATAATTGTTAATAGAATCGGCAAAGCCTACAGGCATTTTGCCATAGGTGTCGGAACTATTTACCTTTATTGAATGTACTTTGACTAAACCTAAGAGGTCGGGACTGGAATATTGTACGACCGTTTTTAATAACCCATGTAAATAGGAATCGGATCCTTGACAACCACTGCCATAATTGAGCACGTTGTAAGTCATTACTTTTAAGGTGTCTTGGGCCTGTATTGACTTTGTCTCTGCTAAGAACAAAATGCATAAACTGATGTTTAACAGGTATTTAGCGATGGTTTGAAGTGGTTTGTTCATAGGTAACAAAGAACTTAAAAAATGAGATGGAATGGGAGCGGGGAATGTAAACTTTAGGTTAAATTTATGTAAGGTTAGGGCGGTGTTGTAGGGGGATTTGGTGAGGGTTTTAAAGATGAGTTTGGTGAGGTGTTTCGGGAGGAGTTTAAAAGGATGTCTGGAGAATGAGTTGAGGGGGATTGAATTAAGAATATTAATTTAGGTTTATGAAAGGTAAAGTGATTGGGATTTTTAGTTGGATAGTTTTACTATTGGGCTTTATTCAATTGGGGAGTGCTCAGAATTTAGATATTGACTTGTTGCGTAAAATTAATGGTGGAAGAAGTGCGAATTTGGTTCCTTTTTTTCAGGGGTGTTCGAACAGTGTTACTCCAATGGTTATTGGAGTTCCGGTGGTGATGAGCGCTACTGGTTTTTTAAAACATGATACTGTTTTATTGGGGAAAGGGCTTTTTGTTGGTACCACTTGCATTGCTGCTGGAGTTATTGCCATTGGAGTGAAGTATGCCATTAACCGCCCTAGGCCTTTTACTACCTATAAAGATATTGTGCGATTATCAGAGGCTGGTGGCCCGTCTTTTCCATCTGGACATACCTCGGCAGCGTTTTCATTGGCAACAGGATTTTGGTTGGATTACCCTCATTGGTATGTGGGTGTTCCGGTTTTTACATGGGCAAGCTTGGTGGGGTATTCAAGAATGGATTTAGGGGTGCATTACCCAAGTGATGTTTTGGGTGGAATTGTGGTTGGGGTTGGGTCGGCATGGGTGAATAAAAAATTGACAGACTGGATGCAACGTAAAAATGATAGGGCTAAAAAAATACTATATTCGCCTCATCTGTGATTGTTTCATTTTAAAACTTAAGCTATGTTGATATTGGTAATTGTATTGGTAATTGTTGCTATTCCGTTGGTTTTGGCTTCGCGCAAGCCTGATTCGTTTGAAGTAAAACGTGTCATCACTATTGCAAAGCCAAGGCAGTTTGTATTTGATTATATTGGACTGATGAAGAACCAAGATACTTATAGTGTTTGGATGATGTTAGACCCTGCTATGGTGAAAACATTTACTGGGGTTGATGGTGAAATTGGATTTGAATCGCATTGGGTGAGCAAGAATAAAAAAGTAGGCGAAGGAAAACAAAGAATCATTGCTATTGAAAAGGGAAAAAGAATGGATTTTGAAATCCAATTTATTAAGCCTATGGAAAACAAAGCAAATGCATCATTGCAACTGGAAGAGTTAGCTGCCAATTCAACTAGGGTTACTTGGGCATTTACTGGTCCGATGAATTTTGGCATGAAGGTGATGCATGTTTGTGTGAATATGGAGAAGATTTTGGGTAAGGACCTAGAAAGAGGATTGAGTAATTTGAAAAGAATTTTAGAAAATAAAAATTAATAGGAATAGGTGGGAAAGATAGAAGGAATTAAACCCAATAATTTTGATCGATTGCTTGCCTTGGCTGAGGAGGTATTTGATATGCGATCTGACCCTGAGCAATTGGATGTGAACCCTGAGGTTAGAGAAAAAATGATGGCTTTGCACCCTGCTTGTTTGAATGAATTTAAGAATGAGGATGGACCATTGATTTGGTTATTGGCTTTTCCAACAACCAAGGAATTGGCGGATCGGTTTATTGCTGGGGAGATTTCGGAGAAACAACTTTTTGACCTTACACCCTTGAATGTGCCTTACCATAGCATTTATTTGTGCTCTGCACTGGCATTGCCCGAAGCAAGGGGTACAGGTAAAGTGACTGCTTTGGCTTTAGCGGCTATTGAGCAAATGAGGAATGACCATGCGATTGAAGAATTGCTGGTTTGGCCTTTTACAAAAGAAGGAGATGGATTGGCTGAGAAACTGAAAGCTAGGACGGGATTGAATATGCGGATGAGGAGGCGGTGAATGAAAGTAAAATTACAAAACGGATGTTTGTTTTGAGGTGAGGTTAATTCACCAACACCGTTTGATAAGGACCATTTAAATTCTTGACGGACAATATTAGTTGGCTTTTATATACTGCACCACAAATGGATGTGTAAGTCGTACTGGTACTTAGATAGGATGGAGAACTGGCTGAACCATTCCAACGACTGATTGCTATTTGAGGTTTGGTGTTGGTACCCAGCCCTGCATAAAAACAATAAAGGTATCCGTTGGCTGAGATAATATATTGAGCTGAGGTGATTGTTCCTGTAACAATTGGATTGGATAAGTATAGGAGGTTGTTGCCATCCCATATTGCGATATTGGATGTTGTGGAAAAGGAACCTCCAATGCCTGCGATGTACAAAGATCCGTTGTAAACGGCCAAGGAGTTGATGGTACCTGTTATACCATTGACAGTCTCCCAGGATGTTCCATTGTAATAATACAGGTAATTGCTTCCGGCATAGATGACTCCATTGCAAACGCATAAGGAATTGATACTAGCACTATCGCTTAGTGGGGTGATGGCAAGGCCTAGGTTGGACCATTGTGTTCCGTCAAACTTGGCTACTCCATATTGAACTTTATTTTGAGTTAAGGCTTTGGTGGAATAGACTGAATACATGAACCCATTTAAGGCAACAAGGTGAGAAAGTTGAGCAGGCAATTTAGTGCCGGTGAGTAAAACACTGTCATTTAGGGTAGTTAATTGGTTGCTTGCCAGCATATCAAAATTGTTACCTGTGGCAAACAGGTTATTATTATAGGGACAAAGGGAGGTGAAGGATGAATCAGTTGAGGCGGATACAAGTGTTGACCAGGTATTGCCATTGTATTGTTGGAGTTGGGATGGTGAGGAATTATTTGAATTATTGGTATTGCTTGAGGTACTTTGTAGTTTAGAGCCTGCAACTACAAGGTTGCTGTTGTATATTGTCATTGCAGTTATTGCTGTTGGGGCTCCTGCCATGGTTGTGAAACTAACAGGGTTGTTATTACTCGTGCTTTGAAGGCTGTTGGTGGAATTTTTGGAACAGGAAGTGAGTAAGAAGAAAAATAAAAATGCAATGGTTGAGGCGAGGGCTAGGGGCCTTATCATTTGGAAGGTTGAAATTGTGGAGTAGGGAAGTTGTGGTGAAGCGAGATTAAATTTAGAAGTGGGAAGTGTTGAAGCGTTGGGTTTTAAAAAGGGGTGAGTTATAGAGAGGTGTGTTTCCATAGGTTGGATTTATTCAATCAAAATAAAAGGAAAGTCTTTAGTAGAATCACAAAAACTCCTTTAAATCTGGACAATTGTAATTTTTATAGGTTGTGGTGTTTTTGTACTTGGAACAAAAATCAATTAAAAATTTGCTACCCTTATATTTTTTAGCCTTCTCCCAATTTCCATGGCAGGAATTGCCCAAATAAACTTTGAAATCGCATACATGTAACATTAAGCTTGCCATGGCACGTTGTTCATCATTTTGAGCATTTTGAAGTGCTAACAAATAATATTTCCTTGCTAATGCACATTCGTTAAAATTTTTAAGGCCGATTAATTTAGAATTGGATTCTGAATAACCTAAAAGCATGTCATTGTAATCATCTTTTTGGTGGTTGGTATATAAACCGGAGATGTAGTATGAAGTCATTGCCCATGAATTACCCCAGAAGGAACAATTAAAATAGGCATTGGCAAGTTTAATCAGACTATCAGAATTCTTCAATGAAAGTCTTTCAGTTTTCAACTTTGTCAACTCAGCAATAAAAGTTGCCTTGTTAAATTGAAAATTAAAACTTCGCTTATAATGATATTTTAATTCCTTCGGTTTAAAGGGATCCTCGTTCAATTGCTTATTGTAATTGTATTTTTGACTCCAAAAATCAGCCGGCACTTTTTTAAATGCATTTTCTGCTTCGGGTAAATTGTCTAGGCGAAAGGCTATGGTACCCTTCAAATCATAATAGTAATTGATGTCAATGGTAGTATACTTGCAAATGTAATTCTCAAAAGTAGAACGGTTGTGTTTTTGAATCAGCGTTATAAGGGTGTCCATATTTTGGAGGGTGGCATACCTATCAAAATAACCAATTTTAAAATAATCAAATGATGTAGTGTCTGGTGAACGATGGTTCAAACCATCACAGTATTTGAATTGTTCAGCCTTTAAAAACAATAAACCTGCAGTTGCTTGATCCCCGATTTCGGAATATGCTAAACTCAAAACCCTGTTTAATGAATAGAGGTCTTTGTAATAAGCAGGAGTTATCTTGGCTGTTTTTTCTAAATCAAGTACATAATTTACTATTGACTGCTTTACTTCATTTTTTTGAATGTCTTTGGTCTTTATATCAAGCAAACATAACTCAAGGTCACGTTGGACTTGAATTGAAGTTTGAATGGGTATGGAGAGTTGACCAAGATAGGTTCTGCCAAGTTCCGAATTTCCTTCAATGAAGTACAGATGGGAAATGGCAACGGCTAAGAAATTTTTAAACTGGCCATTGGATTTTTTAAAACAAGAAGTCAGAAATACTCTTAGGTCTTGTGCATATTGCACATCTTTTTTGAAATTGGCAGCCTTAGCTTGATTGAAGTCTGTGTCCCAACCCCTGCCCTTCAACTGGCAGCTGGGTCCATAATGGGTGTACTTTGGGGTAAAAATCCAATCTTCAATTTTATTAATTTCTCTGGAAAGCAAAAAACTAAAAAATGGGGAATTGGGTTCTAATGCTTCTATATTTTTTAGTCTGTTTAACTCGGGTCCAGGATTTTTCAAACAAGCAAGGGAAAGTATGACCGCTTTTTGGTGATCATTTTTAGCCATTGAAATTGTTTTATTAAGAATTCCAATACTGTCATTAAAATATCGGAAACTAATCCATTTCTTTTCCTCACAGTTATCAAAGGCCAAGGAAAATAAATAATTCGCTTCCTCTCTTCTTCCCAAACCTTTTGTAGCAATTGCTTTAAAAAGCAAGGCCCATTTACTAATAATAGAATTATTCGGATGGGGTATAAAATAACAATCGTAAACAAGGTCGGCCTTTTTGAATTCAGAGGCCTCTACTAATGTCCTCAAAAATAAAAATGCATACCGTTGTTTTAAAAAATCATCATTTATTTTTGTTAAAACAACTTGTATTTCATCTCTTACCTTTAGTTTTGCTATTGCATAGTCTTTGTTATCAATATTGTCCCAAGTTTCAAATCTGTTTTCCTCCTCTGATTTCAACGCTTCTAATTTCTTGGCAATCCGCAAATATTTTAATGCCTCGTTATTTTTGGCCAAGAGAATTTGAGTTACAAAGGAATTTCCCTCAAACACCTCACCCAAATTATTATTGACAAAACCATTTTCAACAATTTCAGGGGAGGCCTTATAAAGAAAAAAGTAAATATCATTTAACTGAGCATCTTTCCCTAATTTGTTTTGCCATTCAAGGCAGTTTGCATTTCTATCAAAACCTTCAGGATCGGGATCGGTTGAATTGTAAAGGTTCGCAGAATATTCAAATGGACGAAACATAGATAAATTACCCATCTTCGCTTTAAACAATGATAGCCGTACATCTTCAGCATACTCAAACCAACCGCAGGCAAGAATGGTACTTTGGAACAATGTCAATAAACTAATCAGAAAAATGGTCGTAAAACGACTTGATTTTTTTAGTTCCATAATCATCTATGTATTTTTTATTCCATGAGAAAAATGAAATTCTGGCATCATTTCTAATTGGAACTTTTTCTTTTATCAATTCTATCATTTTATCCAACTGGTCAGGGGAGACATATTCAAATCTCAATTCATCTCCAACTCTTAGGTATTGGTCATTGACCAATTCATCTCGTTTTATATTGAACCTATTGTCACCACAATAATGGTAATTAACAGTATCCATTTGACAATATTTAAAATCTAAATTGGCAAGAATACCTTTGTATTTTCCACCTCTAAATAGAACTGCCCAACGAAAAATTGGAAGCGCCACATCACATTTTATAGGATAATTATCTTGTTTTAAATATTTACCGAGCTGATTGGTATTGGAAATTGAGTTATCGACATTGTAGTCTTTTTGACTTTGCAAATTATAACACATCAGCAAACACCTGCTTACTGGTGGAATTCCGGACTTCAGAGGATTGTTGTATTGCCATAACCTGAGTGTTGTGGTAATTTTAACAGTTGGAAGTATCTGTTTTAAACGATCGAGTAAATGAAAATAGCTTTTCTGGGTAGATGGTGTCCAGTCGCAATCAATTAGAAGGTCATGGATATTGTCTTTTAATAGAAACATTTGAATAGCAGAATCATTCGCATGTTTCACATTGGCCCATTGTTGAATTGCATGACTATCATACCTAGTTTCAACTTGACCAATTCGGTTTGCAATTTTAATTGCCAAGGTGTCAATTTGGCCTGACCTGGATTGTAAAAAAACAGCATTGGTAATAAAGATGCAGGGGGTGATTTCAAGATTAGGTGGTAGCACAGGCCAATTTAAATTTACAGTTGCAATTGGACGTGGTTCATTTACAAAGGAATTCCAATCTACATCAAAAAACCTCAGGTAAAGGTGTTTAATTTTCAAATCATTGAAATTAAATTTTTCTTCATTATCCATTTGCAACTCTGTTTTCCAATAACAAAAGGATCGAATAATTGGCTTTTTAGAGGAGTGGTGACAACCTATAAAAGCCAAACTGAGGGTAAGAAAAAGTAAAAAAGAAATAGGTCTATACTTAGTTAAATAAATCATAAGCATAACGAATGATCATTAAAAGGACAATTATTAAGAATACGATACGGACAAATTTGTTTCCTCGGGTTAGTGCCATCTTTGAACCAATGGCATTGCCTAGCATATTAAAAATTGCCATTAGGATGGCTAAATGAATGATGAAATTTCCATCCTTGATAAAAACAATTAAGGCGGTTATATTGGTCATACAATTTACCACTTTGGCATAAGCAGAGGCTTTAATGAATTCAAAACCTAATACTAGGACAAATCCGAGCACAAAGAAACTACCGGTACCGGGCCCAAAAAAACCATCATAAAAGCCGATAAGTAGGCTAAGCCATGTTAGGTGGAGGAGTTGTTTCTTGATGCTTAAATCTTTCGTGGTGGTGGAACCCAGGTCTTTCTTTAAAATAGTATAGATGGCTATCACTATTAGAATAACTAAAATGAATGGTTTAAGGGCATTGGAATCTATATGACTTACAATTTTAGCTCCCCCATAGGAGGCTAATCCAGCAAAAAAGGAGGCCGTAGCCAAAAGTAAATAATCAAATTTTATACGTTTTGAGTATTCTATTGCGGCAATACTGGTACCTGATAAGGCTGCAATTTTGTTGGTACCGAAAACTGTGGCAAGGTTTGTTTTGGGCAAGGATATCAATAAGGCTGGCAATTGAATTAAACCACCACCCCCTACCACTGCATCAATGAATCCAGCAACAAATGCAAAAATAGCGAGTGTTAAAAGGGTTGCTAATGTGGTGTCGAAAAGAATAGGGGTACTGAAAATTTGGTGCACAATAGACTTGTTTGAAAATTTGAATTAGAAAATTCTATCTTGGTTTTAATTGCTTGAGTTCTTTCCAGTCTCCGTTGAAATAGGCAATGATTCCTATTCCGGTGGCACTGGTTATGGACTTTACAATTAAGGCAAGGATTGGATTGGATATTGGAAGGTTTAATAATAGAATTGCCAATATTATTGTAACAATGAGGAGCCAGAGGTCGCGTTGGAAGAAGGGTTGAAAATTGAATTTGTTGTATAAGAATGCTCCGACAAATAGATTGATGAGGATAATGGCTAAAGAGGTGCCGTAGGCTGCTCCTATTAAACCAAAACGGGGAATCAGGAGTACGTCTGTAACTGCTGAAAATAGGGCTAAAAAAATCATTGATATGGTGGCTACTCGGTAATATTTGCTGTATTGTAATACATTAAAATTGAGACCGGTTACCATATTGACAATGCCACTGATGGAGATGACCTGGATAACTGGTGCTGCCTCTTGGTATTTTTTGGGGAGGAAGAACAATAAGTTGTTGGAGCCTGTAAATAGCAAGAGGAATAAGAAACTGCCTGCCATTAATCCAATGCGGACTGATTTGTAATAAACGATGCGTATAAAATTAATGTCGTCATCTTTAAAGGCTTGTGCTATTTTGGGTAGTAAAATCTTTTGCAAGGCGTTGCCTGGGATGTCTATGACGCTGCAAATGGTCATGGCGATGGCATAAACTGCAACGGCACTTAGGTCTAAATAATTGGCTATGAAGACTGCATCTATATTGCGTATGGCTATGGTTGCTATGCCGGTGAGCCCCATTGTTAGGGTGAATTGAACTGCTTGAGAAATGGGAATGAGTTGAAACATTTTCCATTCAAAAGATAATTGAATGCCATCTGTCTTATAAAAATAGTAGAACAACAGGATACAAATGAATAGGTAGCTGTAAACCTGTATTTGGATTAAGGTGTCGAATTCAAAGACATGGTAATACATCGCAAATAACCCTAGTGCCAAAATAACTTTGAGTACCACCTCATTTAAAAAGGATGGAACGGTGGTTTTGAGTATGACTGAGGAATAACTTGTGAGGCTTAAGAATAAACCTACGAAACAGGTGAGGGGAATTAATTGAAGGTAATGTTCTTGAAATAATTGACCTGCCCCGTAATGCAAGAGGAATTGCTTTTTAAAGGCTAATAAAATAAATGCTCCGATACTGAAAAGTGCAAAGAATGCCAACAACAAAAACCCTAAATACCCCCCATGCACCTTGGGTAAGTTTTTAAATACTGGAAAATATTTGATGGTGAATGAGTTAAGACCTAAGGGATAGACCGCAGCCATTAAGGTGGCGATGGAGAGCATTAACCTTAGCAATCCCAATTGTTCGGGACGCAGCACCAAGGGTTGAATAATCAATACATTGACAAACCCTAGCCCTACCCCTAAAAAGAGGAGAATATTGTTTTTGATTGATTGACGGGCAATAATCCCCATTGATGGTGTTATTGGTGCCAGTTAGACTGCAGACTGCTTGGTGATTTTATGAACTAGGACTACGTTGTAATCGATTTCACAATTAGAGGAGAACAACTCTTGGATGGTCCATTTGTTTTCGGCTGCAATTTCGTTCATCAGGTTTCGAAGGAAGTTGAGCCCCATATTGGCATGGACATGATGTGGGTTGAGGTATTGTCCGTGTTGCTTGCAATAGGCTTCATAGATTGGTTGGTCGGGTATAACGGTGATGATATTGCCTCCAGATTTTAAAACACGGCAAAAGTCGCTTAGAATGGCTTTGGTGTCTGGGAAATCTTCAACCAGATGGCTGCTGTACACGAAATCAAAATGATTGTCGGCTACGGGTAACTTTTCTTTACGCAAAT
>Ga0214172_1000969_pt1 | contig 9881 bp, 12 predicted proteins | sample TroBogEpilimnion_29_FD_153010 | JGI IMG/M metagenome (GOLD analysis project Ga0214172, IMG submission 153010) | Freshwater microbial communities from Trout Bog Lake, WI - 12JUL2007 epilimnion | ecosystem: Environmental > Aquatic > Freshwater > Lake > Epilimnion/Euphotic zone | place: Trout Bog...
CCTTCATATATATATATATATATATATGAAGGTGATAAGGGGATAAGGTAATACGAGTTAATAACATACATACGAGTTAATAACATACGAGTTAATAACATAATACGAGATAATAACATAATACGAGTTAATAACATAATACGAGTTAATAACATAATACGAGTTAATAACATACGAGATAATAACGCAAATATAAAATGATACATTTTAATATAAAAAAACCTCATTTTATAATTTGGGACATTTTAATATAAAAAAACCTCATTTTATAAAAAAATGATTTTTTAAAATGTATATAAAGAATAGACGAGATAATAACATAACGAGATAATGACAACCAGAACCAGAGATAATATTATTGGTCGTGAGATTTATAAACGCATTAATGATTTAACCAATCCTCAACGCATAGAATATTTTAAAACTGTTTCAACAGAACATAAAGAACTATACAAGAAATATAATAATACTATCAGGCAACAAAGATATAAACAAGATGAAGCAAAAAAAGCAATCGCAAACGAAAAAGCAAAACAAGGAATGAAAGCATTAAGAGAAACACGAACACCAGAAGAACAAAAACAATATTTACAACTTCGCAAAACTTACGATAAAAAATATGAAGTTAAACGCAAAATGACAAGAGAAGAGGCATCATCAGTTATTCAGCGTCAATATCGTAAATACAACCAAGAACAAGAACAAAAAAAGAAACAAGATGCACAATCAATCGCAACTAATATTTTAAATGATATTATTAATAGTTCTTTTGATAAAAAAATAGTTAATGGAGAACTCAAAGCAAAACGCGGGCGCCGTCTCGGTCAAGTCGCGAAAAAATAAACTTTTCTTTTTTTCCTACTCTCATAATATTTTATGCGAGTTAATCACATATTCTCACTTTTGCTAAAATAGATTTTATTTATTATTATACTATTTCTACAAAACTGAGAATATGTTATTATCTCGTTTAATGATTTGAGAATATGACATTTTAATAAGAATATTATATATTGATTTCTCAAAAATGAGAATATAACATTTAATAAGAATATTATATATTGTTTTTCTCATTTTTGAGAATATGATATATACTCAGTTTTTATATTTGATTTATTCATTACTATTTATTTTATGCGAGTTAATAACATATTCTCACTTTTGCAAAAATACTTTTCTTTATTATTATACTATTTCTGCAAAACTGAGAATATGTTATTATCTCGTTTATTTGCTTCTATTGTTTATTTTTAGTATTTAAACTGATATAAAGATTTTTTTAATAAGAATATTTAATAAGAATATGGAAAATATACAGACACTAAAAAAGAATGTTGAAACCCTTTTAAATAATGGTATTGAACTAATACCAATAAATAATATCAAAATCGGCAATAACTCTAAAAATAATTTTGGAAGTAATATGCCAGATGGTTGGAATAATCCACGATTGATAAGATTTAACAAGGATAAAACATTAGAAGCGTTAAATAATGGTTGCGTCGGTTTTTTTGGTAGAGCTGGAAAAAGAACAGGAAATATTATTATTGATGTTGATAATAAACAAACAACAAACCCCGAAATATTAACAGAACTAATAAATAAAAGTAAGTTTTATATTAAATCTCCTAATGGTTATCATTTCTATTTTAAAAATACCGATTATTTTAAAAAAAAGCATTTGGGCGTTTTTGGTAATATTGATATTTTAACTAATGAAAATGTTTATTTCTTTGGTATTCGTGATGATGGAATATATACAATAATAAAAGATGAAAAAATATCATCAATACCTGAAAATATACGAAATCAACTATTAGAAGGCATTAAACAAAAAGAAATAAATAAATCGGTTCATATTGATATTAATGATACTACCGAAACACCCTATAAAGATAATGAAACTTATTTTATTACTTCTAATGAACTTATTCAACTTTTGGAAGAGTTAGATCAAGTTTTTAATAATGATACTAATGAATGGATTAAGATTTCATCAATATTAAAAAAAGCAGGTTTTAAAGAGGCTTGGAAAGTTTGGAGCAGTAAGAGCAATAAATATAATGAAAAAAATAATGAAGTAATATTCAAACGGTTAAGAGTTGGGGATAATGTGCCCGATTTAAACTATATTATAGAACTTTTAAATAATCAATCAAAAAAGAAATATAATATTATCTCAAAAATATATAAACCTTATCAACCCTTAACAGATGCTAATAAATCACTTATAACAAAAACAATAAATGAGGACTTTTTAAAATATAATATTTATGAAAATGATAAAGATATTATTATTAAATCATCGTTAGGAACTGCGAAAACTTATTCATTATTTGATTATGTTTTAAAAAATGATTATAATATATTGAGTATTTGCCAACTTATAAATAATGTTGATAACCATATTAGAGACTTTAAAAACCACCCATCAAATATTAATAATCGGTGTTTATTGGCATATAATGAAACGCCTGAATATGAGTTAGAAAATCATATTCAGGGATATAGAAACGATGAAACAGATTTTATTAATAATGTTAATGGAATATGTACCACTCTTGACAGTTTGGCAAAAGTTCATAAAAAGTATTTCAACAATAATAATATTATTCGTGATTATGTCATATTTATGGATGAAATCCACAGCGATTTATTACACCTTCTAACATCTTCAACATTAAAAGGAAAAAGAACAGAGACAATAGATATATTATATGATATTTTGAAAAACTGTAAAAAGATTATTATGAGTGATGGTAATATATGCGATGTTGTATTAACTTTTTATAAAAGTTTAAATCGTTGTTCTGGTTATGAGTTTATATTAAATGAATATAAATCATTTAAAGGCGTTAATGTATATCATAAATCATTAAAAGGCATTTATTCTATTCTAAATAATAAAGTAAAAAATAACACTTTCGCGACTATTGCTTGTAATACTAAATCAAAAGTAAAAGACATTTATGAATATTTGCTCGAACTTAAAAAAAACTATAATAAAGAGTTTAAAATATTATGTTATACCTCAACAGAAGGGGAAAAAATAGAAGATGTAAATAAAGAATGGCAAAACGCATTTATTATTTATAGTCCATCAATCATATCGGGTTTAGATTTTAGAAGCAAAACGCCCCAAGATGTCATATTATTTATTGATGGTAAAGAAACAATAAACGCGGAACAAATGGGACAGCAAATATGCCGAAATCGTAATATTAATACTGTTTATATTTGCTGTTCTCATTATTCAAATACATTAAAATATAATACTATTGAAGATTTAAGAAATGATTATAATAAGAGATTGAATGATTTTCATTCATGCCTTTTTTATAAACAACTAGCAGACAAAATATTAATAAATCATAAATACGAGTATAAACCTAATGATTTTACGAACTTATATTCATTATCAGTATTTCATAATAATATTATGAGTAGTAATATTTTATATTATATTGAAGAAATATTAAAATCATATGGTTTTAACTTTCATAATAGATATTCAACAGACAAAAATGAAGGATGCGAAAAAATAGAAAATCAACCAATAGAAGAAGAAGAACCACAAGATATAATATTAGATGATTTAGAAAAATATGAAATGTTTATTAATGATATTGAAAATGATATTGAAATCGAAGAAACCAAATATAATAAACAACTTATGAACCGATTTAAATATATTAGTCTAGAAATACCAACAACACCAGAAAAAAAAGAAACATTCATAAATATTTTAAAAGAATATAATGACATTTTGGGAAATCCTCATTCTTTTAATAATCATATGTCTTTTATTCATTTTATCAAATCAATAGAAACTTTAAAAACTGACTTTATAGAAACTAATAATAAGGATTTCAAAGAACATAATATGAATAGTAAAATAACAAGACTATTAAATATTAAATGTATAATGAATAAATATTTACCCGAAATAGACATATACGACTTATCATATAATGAAATGGACGAGAAATATAATGATGTCATTAATATGACTAATGCCGAATACGAATATATTAAATCATTTGTAAGAACCAAAAAAGACACACCCAAGAATAAAAAAGAGTTATTATGGGTTATTGTTAAATGTTATAAAGACATATTGGGAGATATGATATTTAAACCAATAGAAAGAAAAAAGAAACTTATTAATAAAAAATACATCAACTATAATATTATAACTTTCAATAATGAATATTTTAAAAGTCATTTGGAGTTATTCAAATATTCTTTAATATATTCAAAATCTACCAAAGATTATAAAAAGAAATATGATAAGACAATATGCGATATTTTAGACACATTCGAACACATTAAGAAACCATCAAACAGCAGAAAATAATATATGTTTTTTTTCTTTTTTCTTACTCTCATAAATATTTTATGCGAGTTAATAACATATTCTCAGTTTTGCAGAAATAGATTTTATTTATTATTATACTATTTCACAAAACTGAGAATATGTTATTAACTCGTTTAAAATATTTTATAAGTAGTATTATAAGTGATTTTATAGAAGTATAGAGAAAATAGAGAATAGAATATAATATAGACGAGTTAATAACATATTCTCAGTTTTGTGAAATAGTATAATAATAATAAAAAAGTATTTTAGCAAAAGTGAGAATATGTTATTATCTCGTGATTAATAATATGACTAATATATTTAAAGGTGATATATTATAATGTTTATATATAATAGAATGGATGAAATAAAGAAGCAAAAACACAGAGAGGCACAACAAAAATACAGAGACACCAATAAAAATAAAATACATGACTATAATATTAAATATAATCAATCTAAAAAAGAGACTAAACCAATAAAAGAAGAACCAATACCAACGCCCATTAATATAAATGAAATATTAACAGAGACAAAAACAAACATTAAAAGGCACGAACGCACCAAAAAGAATAAACCAACTCAAATAATACCATCATTTAAAACAAGAGATGAGAATATTTCGCAATCTTCAATAAATGATTATATATCAAAATGTAATATAATACATCGTATATTTACCAATAAGACATTATCAAAATCATTAAAAGTTCAATTAATCAATCTATTTAATAATAATGACTTTGATGAAGATTTAATAAAATCGCAAATGCCATATATTAATAATGATATAGAAACGGTTATAAACACATTAAGAACCCATTATAAAAATGATAATACTTTCAAAAGTTATTTAAATATTTTAGTTGTTATAACATCTCATTTAAAGACATTAGACCAAAATATATATCAAACATTAACAAAACTAAATATTTATTTAAATGAAGTTATAACAGATAAGAGAAAAGAGAATAAGATAAATAAAGAAGATGAGAATAAAATAATAGACTTATCAATAACATCAATATTAACAAATATTAAAAAACTTGATAATATTAATGAAAAGTTAATATATGCTCTATATTCTTTATTTCCTGCTCGGCGTCTTGAATGGAGATTAACCAAACTAACAGACCAGAACGGACAAACCAATAACCCATTATATAACTATCTAATATTTAAGGATGGAAAATATGAAATCATTTTTAATAACTATAAAACCGCCTCAACCTATGGACGCCAAATATTTGAGATTGATAATAATGAACTAACCAATATATTAAATGAATACATCAAGTTATCAAATGGAGATTTTCTATTTAGTTTAAAAACAAACAAACAAAAGGAAATATCGCAATCTAACTTTTCACAACTGATAAGCAATATATATAAGAAAGTTTATAATATCCCTATTTCAATAAGATTTTTGAGAATGTCTCATATTACTTCATATTTATCAACAAACCCAACAATAAAACAAATGGAGATTTTAGCATATAAAATGGGACATTCAAAAGAGGAACAAGGATTATATAAGAAGATTAAGAAATAATCATATTTACGAGTTAATAACATATTCTCAGTTTTGCAGAAATAGTATAATAATAAATAAAAGTATTTCTGCAAAACTGAGAATATGTTATTAACTCGTAAATATGATTATTACACTTTTGAGAATATGTTATTATCTCGTTTAAAATACTAATGAATATTAATGAATGCTTATGAATGCTGATGAATACTAATGAATACTAATGAATACTAATGAATACTAATGAATACTAATGAATATTAATGAATGTTGATGAATACTAATGAATATTAATGAATGTTGATGAATATTAATGAATACTAATGATTATTAATGAATACTAATGATTATTACATTTTTGAGAATATGTTATTATCTCGTTCAAAATACTAATGAATATTAATGAATACTAATGAATATTAATGAATGTTGATGAATATTAATGAATACTAATGATTATTACATTTTTGAGAATATGTTATTATCTCGTTTAAAATACTTATTGAATATATGATTATTCAAAAAGAAAAAAAAAGAACTTAAAAAGCATTTATTGGGGTTTGTGTTGGGTATTTGTGTTTATTATAGTAATCTTTAAAATAATCATTTCTTTTTTTTAAATACCATTCATTATATTTTAATGTCTCGTGGTGTTCTTTGCTCTGTTTCTTCTTTTCTTCCTTATATTGTTGGTCTGTGTGATATTTTATTCTTAAATGTAGTTTTGAATATTCATTAAAAAGCCTTTTTCTTTCTGTTTCTTCTTTAATATTCTTTCGTAGTTCTAAATATTGTTTTGCTTGTGCTTTGAGGTTTTCTATTTGTTCCATTTGTTTTTATTATTATATGATATTATATTCTTATAATCTTATATCAGTTTAAGAATATTATTATAATCTTAATGAATGTTAATGAATATTAACGGGTTTTATTTGAATATTATGAGATTTGATTATTTCTCTCATTCTCCTCTGGTATTCTTTCGCATATCTCCTTTTTTTCTCATTAGTTTCTGGGGTTTCATATTGTTTATTTAATGTTTTCTTATGTTCCTTTATTTTTGTTTGGTTCTGTTGATAGTTTATTTTATTACTTATTGAATGATACTTATTTTTTAATGATTTCAATATTTCAATATTATTATTTGCTTTTTCTTGTTGTATCTGTGATAATATATTTAGTCTTTCTTGTTTTAATGCTTCTATTTTTTCCATATTTAATAATAAAGATATTTAAGAATATTATTTATTGCTTAAATATGTTTTAATCATCATCATTTATAAATATAGTTTTTTGAACTGGTTTATAACAATACTTATATATTAGTTTTTTTGCGTCTGTTGCTTCGCGAGAACCAAAGGTTCGTTGGTTTTCATTATCTTTATAAGTATATGACATAACCGCCAATATATTTTTATTAATAATATTTACGAGATTTAAAAACTCGGTCTCACTTTCCAAATATTTATTAAAGTTTATTACGATATATATATAATCGTAATGAGATATAAAAATATTCTTAATATCTGTTCTATCTTTTAATAAATGTTTAATAGTTGTTAATATTTCCTCATGTGTTGATTTGGTTATATTTGGGTCTATATTCTTTAATGTCATTTTGCTTATTATTTTGGGTTCTTTTGGTTTCTGTTGGTTTCTTTTGGTTTCTTTTGGTTGTTTTGCTTCCATACCTATTTAAGAATATTAATATTTTCTTAAATGAAAAAAAGAGTTTAAAAACTAATATTATTTTGTTTCAAATAATCATTAAATCGGGTATTCATTCCGTCCATAAACATTTCAATATTATAAACTTTATTAGGGTCTATTATATACGGTTCTAATAATGAAGTGTTTATATCTTCTGTTCTCGGTAAATATTCGGTGTCTATTCCTGTAAAATATATATCGTGTGTATTACCTGTTTTTTTATAGTAATCATCACAGCAAATATTAAATATTTCTTTAAAAGTTGGTTTATTTAATATTTTTGATTTATAGCCTTTAATATCATAAACTAAAAACCCAGAAATAAATATTCGGCATTTTCCATTAAATGCGATTTTCTCAGGGTCTTTATCACAATCATAAAAACAATACTTTGAACGCATTTTAAACGAGTTTAAATAACCCGTTATTATTGGGTCTTGATTTGGTTGGGTTTTATACTTCTTTAAAATACTATTCATTATTATTATTAAGAATATTATTTATTTCTTAAATATAAATCATTTTTTTTATTTTGATATATTCCAATCGTTGCACCGTCTAAATATTCCATACTCATATTATATTTATCGAGAATATTATTATATTCAATACTGCCAAAATATAAAAAATCGTAATGAATATTATATTCGTTTTTCTGGTGTGATAAAACAATATCGATAAAATAATCATAATCAATATTTGCCGTTTTTCCATATTTCTTTATATTTTCTTCAACTGTTGAAATATTAGCCGTATTTTTTAATAAATCCTTCATTTCTTCAATAAAACCCGATTTATAATAAAAAATGTAATCATATATATTAAACCATTCAATAAAAAGCCGGTTTCGTTTGGTGTGCATATCTAATAAATAAGATTTTGAAACCTCATTATTTAAATATTGTTTAAATAGTTCATTAATATTCAAATAGTTATTATATATTTCATCATCCTTCAATATTAATAAATATTCGATATCAACAATATTATTAAACATTCACTATTTAAGAATATTATTATTTGCTTAAATATAAATCATTTTTTATTTTGATATAATCAAAAAGTATATGAACCATTATTAATATGAAACGCTCATATATTGAAATATCACAGACAGAAGAAATAACCCATATAATAAAGAAAATAGAAAATGAATATTTTATATTGCTATATGGTAAGGATTATAAAAATAATAATGAATATTTAAAAAATAAGTATTCTTAATATTCTCGTAATGGTTTTTATAAGATTTTTTTATTTCTTGATGGTTTATAATACGACCATTAATATTTATGAATAGTCGGGGGCAGTCGTTAGATTATGTTAATAAAAACTGTTTAATAAATATGAAATACGAAGAAGCATTTAAAAAATATATTGATACTGTTTTAAATATCAAGATAGAAAAAGAAAGAAATATATATTCTCATTATGATTTTATATATAATGATATTCATATTTTAGAATATAAAGGGGTTTATTATAGTATTGATGAAGACAATAAAAACGCAGTTTCAAATAAAGGAACTATTATTAATAGTGTTATGATTGGGCACGACAAAATAAAGCATTATATAAAAATGAAAAAAACTAATGATGATTTAAGATTTTATTTATTCTATGGGTTTTATGATATTGATAAAGATAAACAAACCATTATTAAAATAGTCTATAAATATATAGAAATAACCAATATATTAAATGAGATTATAACAAACTATAAAATAATAGATTGGTATAATAAAGACCATTATTTAATACCTATTCAAGACCTCGCGAAGATAGATGAGAATATTATGAAGTAAATATAATATCTTCATCAAAATCATAAATAGTAGGTGAAATATAAATATCATATGTATCCATCATATAGCGTTTTAATAGTGAATATTCAACATCATTAATATCAGTAAAACCCATTATATTTAATATTAAGATTTTATTTTTTAAATATTCTTCTTAAAGTTCAACGACTCTATAATATTTATTCAATCGCATATATAAAGAAGTATCAAGACAAAAATATTTTATATATTCATTTACATAAATATTCAAGTATTCATAACTACTAAAAAATAATATGTTTAAATCGCGTTCCGTTCCTGATATTCGATTTACTGATTTTTTATATATTATTCGTTCTGTTTGTGGATTATAAAAAGTATTATCAATATTAGGGCATAATGTATTTTTTAGAACATTCAATATATATTTAAAATATGCTAAATCAAACATTTTATATTATTTAAGAATATTATTTATTGCTTAAATGGTTTTACG
>Ga0214172_1000979_pt1 | contig 9756 bp, 13 predicted proteins | sample TroBogEpilimnion_29_FD_153010 | JGI IMG/M metagenome (GOLD analysis project Ga0214172, IMG submission 153010) | Freshwater microbial communities from Trout Bog Lake, WI - 12JUL2007 epilimnion | ecosystem: Environmental > Aquatic > Freshwater > Lake > Epilimnion/Euphotic zone | place: Trout Bog...
TGCTACTGTTGGCGCATTAATTGGTTGAAGGTAAATTCCATATTGTTCCAGTAAGTAATCGCTAATTGCTTTACATTTTTTAGCGTCACGTACCATAACAGGTACAATATGCCCGCCTTCGCTTAATGGATTAACTTCCATGCAAGCCGCTTTGAGATGCTCTCTCGTGGCATGTGCTACTTCTTGTATCTTAGTACGTAGCTCAGGATGATCCTGTACATACTTTACACTTGCCAATGCGCCTGCGCACAACACAGGACTCATTGATGTAGAAAAAATTAGCCCTTGAGCGTATGAACGTACCATGTCAATTAGATCTCGACCGCTGGCAATATAACCGCCCATTACACCAAATCCTTTTGCTAAAGTGCCTTGAATAATATCTACACCATCTACACACTTCTGTTCCTCTGCGACCCCAGCTCCGCGGTTGCCGTAAAGGCCAACCGCGTGGACTTCGTCGACATAAACTATGGCACCATATTTACGAGCTAGGTCAGCAACTTCGGCAATACGTCCTTTGTCACCGTCCATAGAATACACACCTTCCATAGCAATAATAGGCTGACACTTATCGTCTAATCCTTGTAGTATTTCTTTAAGATGTTCTAAGTCATTGTGTTTCCAAACTGTATAAGGAGCCTTGCTCGACTTAATACCTACAATCATTGAGTTGTGATTAAACTCATCGCTAATATAATGTACGTTTGGTAGTATCTTACCTAGCACACTTAATGTACTTTGGTTAGCAACATATCCGCTGGTAAAGGTAAGAGCACTTGTTTTATCGTGTAGTTTAGCAAGTTCATTTTCTAATGCTACATGATAGTGTGTTGTTCCGCTGATGTTACGGGTACCGCCCGATCCGGCACCTGCTGTATCTAGTACCGTATGCATCGCATCCAATACTACCTTATGCTGGCCCATGCCCAAATAGTCATTTGAGCACCAGTTGGTGATCTGTTTGATATTATAACGCCCATACCAAATAGCCTTTGGGAAGTCTCCCTTTTGGCGTAGTATATCCGTAAATACCCTGTAGTTGCCTTCAGTTTTGAGTTTTTCCAAACTTGCGGCTATTGCATCTTGTGTTTTTGGTTTAATCATTATGCGAGTATTTATTGATATAGAGATTGACAAAACCATTAAAAGACAGTATAATTAAAATATGAAAATCACACTAATCTCAGATCTCCATTTAGATGTTTCCGGGTACTTGGACTTACCTGGGGGCGAAGTTTTGATTATTGCTGGCGATGCTTGCGAAGCAAAAGAACTTCGCCGCGAACATCACAGCACTAAACTTGTAGACCGTGAACCCGGAGAATTCCCCTGCTACGACTTTTTTAACTATGCCTGCGCAAAGTATGAAAAAGTGTTTTACGTTATGGGTAACCATGAACACTATCACGGCAAGTATTGGAAGACCTATACCGAACTAGCGTCAGTGCTACCTAACAATGTTACATTGTTGGAAGATCAGTGCGAAGAATACAAAGGTGTGGTGTTTGTTGGATCTACATTGTGGACTGACATGAACAAAAGCGATCCTGTTACTTTATCTTTGATCGCAGACTTCATGAATGATTATAAATTAATCACTTATCATTATCCACAGTACAACGCATACCATAAAATGCGTCCTATGGATACTGTTAAGATGCACTATTCATCAAAACGTTATATTGAGGAAACAGTCAAAGCTCATCCTGATAAACCGATTGTAGTTATTACTCACATGGGTCCTAGCTATATGAGTATCAACGAAAAGTATAAACACGAACCGTATACTAACGGTGCCTATGTTTCCGACCTGTCTGAATTAATTTTGGATAACGAAAACATTAAGTTTTGGGTACATGGGCACGTACATGATCCTGTAGACTATATGATCGGTGATACCCGTGTAATGTGTAACCCACGTGGATATTTGCCTTGGGAAGCAGGTAACGGATTTGATCCTAGCTTTACTTTTGAGGTATAATGGAATGGCATCTAGTCCTCGCAAGATTTGTCAGTATGTTGCTGTCATGGCTTCAAGCGGGCAACTTGCGAACTAAGATGTATATATTACAGGAAAAGAATGACATGATGCGGTTGGCATTAGAGGATATTCAACGAATGGACCCAGAAGGGCGAATGGGATGGTACGCCAAAGAAGTATTGGATAAAATAAATGGCAACAACTTGTAGAATTTCATGGAATCATGTTTACCATATAGAAAAGAAAGAAGTCTTTTGGAATGAAGTTTGCGTCTGGGCGATCGAACATTTCGGTCTCCCAGGCGATCGTTTCATAACTCATGCCAATACTGATTACATGGATTTTAATTTTTACGATGATTTGGATGCTACAATGTTTAGTCTCAGATGGAATGCTGAAACAATTCCGTATGAGCAAAAGGTTGTAGAACTAGTAGGAAATATTATAAATGGGATTTAAGAAAAACTGGAACGTCATTGATATTGTATCTCAAATCAATATTATGACTTTAGAATGTAGATCTCCTCTAAATGACGGATTTACACAATGGGGAATCAAACAGGATTTACTTAGAATTAAATGGATCCTAGATGATGCTCTAAATCGTTGTCCAACGTTTGCGGGAGAGGAAGAATTTATTGAAAAGCATGAGCAAGATGTAACAATAAAAATCCTCAAAGGAAATTGACAGAGGTGAGAAAATCGTGTATAAATATGCATGTAGAGCACCTATTAGGGCTTTACATGATTCTTACTTTACAAGGAGAAAAATTATGAATCAACTCGCACGTTTCGACACATCTGCTCTAAACAGAGCCCTTATTGGATTTGACACACTTTTCAATGATCTTGAAAATCGTTTCGCAAATCAAATCCAAACAAACTACCCCCCACATAATGTAGTCAAATTCGATGACGACAACTACGAAATCCAAATTGCTGTTAGCGGTTTTGACAAGGAAGAAGTCACAGTTGAAGTAGCTGATAACCACTTAACTATTAAGGGCGAACATGTGGATGTAAATTCCTCAGAAACAGTATACCTACATCGTGGGCTAGCGGCTCGTAACTTTACTCGTGTGTTTCCTTTAGCTGAACACATTGTAGTAGGCGATGCGGTAATCAAAAACGGCATTCTAAAAGTAGCATTACAACGTGTTCTTCCAGAAGAGAAGAAACCACGCTTGATTGCTATTAAAGAAGTAGTCTAAGTTTAGGGGACTTCGGTCCCCTTTTATTAAATACATACATAACGAAAGAAAATTATGGCAGAGGTAATTGTTGAAAAAGATGTGGACGTAGACATTGAAATTAATAACCCTGGAAAATATAGAGTGTTATTAATCAATGATGACTCTACCCCTATGGATTTCGTTGTCGCATTATTGATTGGTGTTTTTAAACATACCGAAGCATCGGCTACAGCGGTTATGCTAGAAGTTCATAATAAAGGCAAAGGTACTGCCGGAATTTATAGCCACGAAGTTGCTGAACAAAAAGGTATTGAAAGCACACTACTAGCCCGCCAACATGGCTGGCCTTTACAAATACAAGTGGAACCAGAATGAGCCTAAAAGAATTAACAAAAGATAAACACACCGAAGCAGAACGTACACCTTTTATGAAGGCTGTATTGAAGAAGAAAATTCCGTTAGCAGTATGGCGTGATTTTACTTTTCAAAAATATTCTTTCTACAAAATCATTGAAGACAAATGCCGTCGTCTAAGCCTATTAGGTGGCATTGAAGGTATCGAAAGAACAACGGCATTATATGAAGATTATTCTAATATGCCCGGTGACCTTGTTGCCGCTCCTAGTCCAGCTACAGCTGACTATATGGCGTACTTAGACAAATTAACAGAACCAAATAAATTGTTAGCTCACTTATATGTTTGGCACATGGGCGACTTGTTTGGCGGACAAATGATTAAAGAAATTGTTGATGCTCCACATGCTAGTTTAGAATTTGAAAACGTTGAAGAACTTAAGACAAACATACGTACAAAGTTAAATGATAATATGGCCGCAGAAGCAAACGTTGCGTTTGACTGGGCTATTAAAATTATGAACGAGTACAATCATGTCTTTGCTGTTTGAAAAAGTAGTTACCTGTTCTGAAGAAATAAACAAACGGTTTGTAAACTCCGGAGCCTTAGGCAAAGTTTTCAGAACAAAAATTTTAGCCGATAGAGAATATAGCTCTATGCGGTATCGTAGGGCTCATATTAGTACAATAGATGCGAGAGAAACTAAAAAACTTTATCTACTTCATGTTACTGTATTCCCCCACACTAATGACCCTAGCCCTATTTTTGGCTTTGACATTGTGTGCGGACCTACAAAAGTAAGCGGAGCATTTCACGACTTTAGTAATGGGGGCGAACCTCAACATTATATGGGTCAGTGGTTTGAAAGTAAGACTAAGAATTTAGAATGGAATAAGCCCAGAGAGTTGCCTGAATGGGCTCGAGCAATATTCAGCCCTAGCATGGTAGCAATCGGCGCTGTAGGCCCAGAAGAGCTAGATTCTTTTATTAATCTAGGCTTAGAAGCATTGGATTATTATTTAAAATACGTCGGACTTAGCCAAGAGAGCGGCGCTGATTATCACATGGCGCAGAACCGTTATTGCCATTATCAAAAGCAAAACCCACGAACACCTGCTAGTTTACAGCATTTAGGGTTTACAGAAGCAGAAGCTAAGGATTACGTGGAGCAGAAACTGTTCCCTGAAATCGTATAAATATCCTTATGCGAGCAAATGAATTTTTACCCGAGGCGCCTCTTTCTGGAGGTATTTTTAAATATCAAGGAACACCTAAAGATCGAGTTCCCATTCTACTTGATAAAATAAAAAAGCAAAGTCCATTTAAAGTAAAAACTATTGACGGAATAGAAGATATTGTATTTGATCCTGCTGAATATCACAAAGTAGCAAATTGGTTAAAAAATAGAGTTGGTCCATTAAAAATAAAAGCAAGGGACGACGAGAGATTAATACCATTCGGTGCTATTGTTAAAACTAAAGAGTTTGGTGGTGAACAAGCAGGGCAACGTGAAAAGATAGAACAAGGACAAATTCAAGGCTTATCGGATGAACTTGAAAAAGCAAAGAATGGAAAACCCTACATAAATTTAAAAGTTGGTAATAGGGTAGTAAAAGCGGCAAGTTTTAGAAAAACTTCAGAATTACTTAATGGTCGTCAACCTAAAAGTGACATGACTGTTTATGACATAAACGACAATCCTGTAGCATGGGTAAGTTTAAAGGATAAGACCTTTAGATGGGGTGGATGGCAACATCTAAAAAATCTTCCAGAGATTGACAGTTGGTTAGGAAAGGTACGAAAAATTACTGGTGGCGTGTTTGCTCCGGGGCAAGCATTTGGTCTACATGTTTCAAATGATATAACAGATAGAATTGTATTCGGAAAAGACTTTGAAACAGGCGAACCTGGAATATCTAACGTTGATGTTGTATTAATAGGCTGGGCTAAAATCAAAAAATCTGGAAGAAGTTTTGAACTTAGTTCTGATACAGTTTATCCTAATGGAGTACCGCCTTCAGGACCACATTCCCCTTATCTTGTATTAAGATACATGACCCAAAGAAACGATGTAGGATTCCAAAATGCCCGTGGTGAAACTAATACTACTAGTGAAGGGCGTAAAGTTAAATTCTTAGATTAACCATTTCTTAATCTAGATTAAGAAATAACTGCTCAGTAAATTCACTAACAACCTTCCGTAAATAATAATGACACTTTCCGGAGGAGCGATTTGTGAAAAAATTATTATTATTGTTGGGGGTCGTGCCGGTAATGGCGTTAGCCACTCCTTTGGCTGATTATCAATTTAAGAGCCCTAGCCTAAACGGCAACGGTTATGGTACTTTCCAATTAGCAATCGAAAACGAGCAATATACTCGTCAACAGGCTATACAACAATCAATACAAGCGGCCGCACAACAAGCCGCGGCAAATGCTCAAAATACTCCATTAGCAGAGTTTTTAACAAACTTAGAATCACGCATCTACGCACAAATTAGCCAAAACGTTGCTACATCAATGTTTGGTTCAAGCGGTGCTCCACAAAGCGGCAGTATTAACTTTGGCGGCAATGTTATTACATGGAATCCAACAACACTTCCAACTACTGTAGTTAATGGTATTACAATACCAGGTGGGCAGGGCATACAGTTACACGTAACTGATACTACAGGAAATACATCAACTATCAACGTACCATTAGGACAATTCGTAACGCCATGAAAAAATTAATATTATCTTTACTTGTAGCAGGTTTGATGTCTGGTTGTGCTATACAACAAAAATTAACTGATCCTATTAAACCACAACTTGCTAAAAATGAAATGACAAAGGAACTAGATTCAGTTCCTCCTCCAGCAAACGGTAAACTAACTGTAGCTGTATATCAGTTCCAAGATAAAACAGGACAGCGTAAATCAACTCCTGGTATTGCTAGTTTTAGTACAGCAGTTACACAAGGTGCCGAAACATTGTTAATACGTGCGCTACAAGATGTTGGGCGCGGGCAGTGGTTTGATGTTGTTGAACGTACAAACATTGATGACTTAACTAAAGAACGTTTAATCATCAAGCAGATGCGTGATGCTTATGAAGGCCCTAACGCACAGAAATTAATGCCATTGGCATTTGCTGGTGTTATCATCGAAGGTGGTATCATTGGTTATGACAGTGGTTTAGAATCAGGTGGAACAGGTTATAACTGGTTAGGCATTGGACCTAGCACACAATATTCAAAAGATATTGTAACTATCAGCCTACGTGCTGTAAGTGTTAACACAGGTAAAGTCCTAGCAACAGTAACCGTTACAAAAATTGTCTACAGTACAAGTGATACTGTAGCAATCTTTAAGAGTGTTGATCCAAACGGAGGAAGTATCCTAAGTCAGGTATTGGCTAAGAACACAGGATCACAGGCCGCAACAGCAGGCATTTTCCAATTTGAATCAGGAATTGTTGTCAATGAAGCAACTACTCTAGCACTTAAATCTTGTATTGAAAGTAGTGTAGTTGAACTAGTCAAAGAAGGTGAACGTAAAAAGATTTGGGATTATAAAACAACAGAACCTGTTGCCCAAATGGCTCCAGTTGTAGTTAAACCTACTCCGGTCGTTACTGCTACTGAAGTAATATCAGAACCAGAGAAAAAGGTGGAAGTAAAGCAACCGGAAGACATTGCCGCAAAAGAAGGAGTAGCACCTCCGGCTGTTGCGACTATTAAGGCTAAGGCAGATGAAGATCAGAAAGTTCTAAACAAACTATCTTACTTGTTTGCCAAGCCAAACGATGACGCTCAGAAACGTTGGCAATTACCAGCGGGAACCAAGGTTACAGTAATTCCCAAGGAGAATGGCTGGTATTTCGTTGATGACGGCAATAAACATAAGGGGTATGTTCAAGGTAGTAATTTGAACGAGTAATTTAAAGGCCTTTGGCCAGGGAGATATGTTAGAGACTAAAAATCTAGCATTGATACAAAAATGAAGTTAAGTAAAAAAGGCGTTGGCGGATTGTCGAGAAAATTATCCGCAATTCTTATGATGGCTGGAATGCTAACATTGGGAACTGCTTACGCAGGTGATAATAGTATCTATATTAATCAGTCTGGAGATAATAGTACTATTGCTGTTACACAAGACGGCGCTGGTAATATTATGCAAGGACCTCAAGGTAGCGGATCAAGTTCCTCTACTCCGGCTATTATAAACGGTAATAACAATAACGTTACTATCAATCAAGTTGGTACAGGTGACACATTGTCATTTGGTATTAATACAACAACAGCAAATGGTGTAAGTAACGGAAACAATTACTCTTATAGTGTTACTGGTAATAATTCTACAGCAATTATTGACAGTAATAGCAATGGTAGTAATACTAGTGCGAGCAACAATGTCGCTGTAACACAATCAGGTAACAACTCATACGCTAATATCAATGTGTTAGGTACTACAAACAATATAGTAGTTAACACAGCAGGTGGCGCTTATAATAGTGTTACTACACAAATTAACGGTAGCAATAATACCACTAACGTAGGCGTTACTGCTGGCGGTAATAACACTATTGAAATTATTCAAGGTAGCCTAGCGGGTGTTGCTAACTCAATAGCAACTGCCGGAACAAATAACGGTGGTGGTTATGCGGCTGTTACAGTAGCAGGAGCAAGTAATACTGTTGATATTTTCCAAACAGGTGGATGCGTTTGCGGTGCTAACGATAACGGACACTCTGCCAGTGTAGCATTAAATGGTTCTAGTAACTCTGTTAGCATTAGTCAAAGTGGAACAGCGGGTAATAACATTACTAACATCCAAAGTACAGGAAGTAGTAACAACTTTAACATTGTACAGCGTAATCACTAATAGAGTGTAAGATGGCATCATGGAGTCGAATTTTATTTTTTGGATTGCTCAGTTTATCGTTTAACAGTTTTGCTGTTGTTGGGACGATTACTGAGCAAGTACAAACACCGGCTACCATCCAGAGAGCAAAACAAACCCTACCAGGTACTAAAGGCGCTGGTGTCGAAATGGATGACGCTATTAATACACGTCAAGGTAAGGTAGGTATCGTTTTTGCCGACCAAACAAAAGTACAGGTTAATGAAAACTCAAAATTAATTATTGATGACTTTGTTTATGATCCTAAGAAACCTGCGGTTAGCAAGTTGGCTCTTAATATGGCAAGCGGAACTGTTCGCTACGCTAGTGGTGCTATTGCTCACAATAATAATAATGCCGTTGCTATTAATACACCCACAGCAACAGTTGCCGTTCGTGGTACAGATTTTACTGCTACCGTTGATGAACTAGGTGAAAGCACAGTTATCCTATTACCAAGTTGTCCTCGTCAAAATTTGTTGCCAGATGAGATTGAAAAATATTGTGTAACAGGTAAAATCGATGTTAAGAATGACGCAGGTACAGTAACATTAGATCAAGCATTCCAGGCTACTAAGGTTGTTAGCAGAAGTATTCCTCCAACCAAACCTGTAACCTTACATTTAAGTGAAGATGCGATAAGCAATATATTGATCCTTGCTCCGCCATTTGAAATTACTCAAGCACGTCGAGAACAACAAGCACAGGCAAATCATAGCGAAGATGCTCTATCACAGAACTTCTTAAAAGGTGTTGACCTAGGTAGTGTACTAGCAGAACAAAATGCTGTGATATGGCAAACAGATTTAAGTAAGAATTATCTTGATCAGAATTTTCTACAGAGCATACTAGACATTATGAACGCAGAGCTTAGTGCCTTGTTTGGTAATTTACTTGCTCCAGTGAATCCTATACTTCCTGACTATAAACCAGGAACAGGTGAGAAGGCTACTGTAAATGATGCTCTGGGTATAGTTGAATTATGTCGTACAGACTCTGTTAATAATACTAGTTGCGTAACAACACCTAAAACACAAAACTCTACAGTTACTCAAAGCCAAAGCGGCGGCGTAGTAATTATTAACCGTATCAATCAAGGTGGCAACACATTTATAACCACAAAGCAGAACTAATATGAAAAGATTTTTAATTTGTTTATTTGCCTTGTTAGGAATTCATCATAGCGCCTTGAGTCAGGCCTACGGTGATTTGCCACCTAACCCTATTGGCATTGTGAATTATACAACTCCTGGATCATATGTAAATTACAATTATTCGTTCACAGCTTCTACTACTGGCGTTGATTACTTTGGTGTTGCCATTCGCCAAGACCCAGGATAT
>Ga0214172_1000980_pt1 | contig 9744 bp, 14 predicted proteins | sample TroBogEpilimnion_29_FD_153010 | JGI IMG/M metagenome (GOLD analysis project Ga0214172, IMG submission 153010) | Freshwater microbial communities from Trout Bog Lake, WI - 12JUL2007 epilimnion | ecosystem: Environmental > Aquatic > Freshwater > Lake > Epilimnion/Euphotic zone | place: Trout Bog...
AAAACGCAACGGTTCAGTCACTGTGACTTCAATTTTCCAACAGCTGTTCAAAACGTTTTAAATTTGATTTGGTTTGTACTTTTACAGCTGCAGTTTATTTATACGCATGTCGCCTCCTCACACAGCCAGCAGTGATGAAAAAAGCCTGTGCCAACTGCACCTCGATCCACGACAACTTTGCCTCCGCGCTGCGGTGCATCATGGAGGACGTCAACACAAACCTCAGCGTCCGCTCCACCTCGCTCCAGGAAGAGAGGCGCTACCTGTGGTCCATGCTGATCGACACAGAGGCCTGGTGGTTCGAGTTTGAGCTCCTAAGTCACAGGAGCTTTGTAGTCAGAGCAATCTTCCAATCAACGCACTCAGGCGAATGCGTGCTCAAGGACAACAGCTCAGTAGCTGCCATCGCGGCCGATATCCGAAGGGCGTTTCTCGTCATCAAGAAGAAAATGAAGGCGGTGCCCGCTAAGCGGGTGTCGGCCTTATGAATTTTTTTTTCCTCGATGCAATTCTCCTCCAAAGCGTGTTTTTTTCCTCTATGCAATTCTCCTCCGAAGCGCGTGTCGCTCTGTTCAATCAGCCGCCCGCGGACCGACTCGATATTGCCGTAGGCGCTATTCTAGAAGCTATGCAAAGGCGCAGCCTCACTGTGAGCGCGGCCGATGTGCGGATCGCCCTGATGCGCTTCGAGCAGCTGTTTTTCCTTTGATCACCCCTGCTCGTCTTCCGTCGGCCCCGCGCTCTCTCCCGTCATGAGCTGGCTCTCCGCCATGTGCAGTCCGTCCCAGAAGCCCGTCCCCATGCCCCACGACGGCGCAAAGTCCCGGGTTACAACAATGCAGGCGCTGAACTGCTCCGCCCCGAGCCTCGAGATGGCGTAAAACGTCATGGCGTCGTCGGGCCGCATCAGCACGAGCGTCGAGTCCTATGGGGACCACAGAATCGGAAATCATTAAAGACTCGAAAACTCAATGAAAATACCTCAAACAGGATCCCAATCAGCTGCGTGGCCACAGGCAGATTGAAAATGTAGCAGGCCAGGTGCTTCATAAACGCCACGTGCGCGTCAGAGCATAGGGCGAAGTTGTTCCAGTGCTGCGTGCAGTGGCCCACGAATCGCAGGGTCGTGGCGTCCTGGATGGGAAAGTCGATTCGGGTCGTATGGATCGGCATTCGAGTGCTGCAAGCCGTCGCCGTGTAAGGCAGAGGATGCCCTCAATTCACGCCATTTTTTCTTCCCCCGTAAACCGCCACGGCCACCAGCATCACCACCCCGAGCACCAGACCCAGCCACGTCGTCGCCGCCGCGCTGGGCTGGACGCACGCCCCTCCGTCCCACGACGCGCCCTCGTCGGGACAGATGACCTCGTGGTCCACCCGCGAGTACGCGGCGAACGGCGCCTCGGTGACCCTGCGCATAGCGGCCTTGGCGGTCTCGAGCAGGAACGCGGTGTTGGCCAGCGCCTCGACGTTTTGCACCAGCCGGTTCGTCTCGGACCGGATCTCGATCACAGTCCTGTACACAGGCCCGCTGAGCGCCCGCGGAGACGAGCAAAGGCCCTGAAAGCAGTCGACGCACCGCCGCTCGTCGCACACGCTCTGCAGCTGGGCCTTGGGCAGCGCCGAGGTGTAGGCCACCGCGAACGCGCCAAACGTCTCGCCGTCGATGGCGGTCCGGTACTCCTGGTGCACCAGAATCACCGCCAGGGGCTCCCTGGTCCCGACACATTCCGAGTCGTGCGTCGCGTTGCACCGGGCGCGCGTGAGCTCCGGGCACAGCGTGCAAGGCACGCACCGGGTCAGGTTGCCAGGCGAATAGGTCGACAGCCGGCACGCAGCGACCTCCGCGCCGCCGAGGCACTGCATCCCGGGCGCGCACCGGGCGCACGACGTCTCGTCGGCCTTGGCGGTCCCGGGGCCGCACCGGCGGCAGCCGCCGCGCTCGAAAATGTAGCCGTCATCGCACACGCAGCTCGCGGCGCCGGCGCAGTGCCGCTGGCAGCTGGAGAAGGGCCTGCACTCGATGCACTCGGCCGCCCCCCGGAGCGAGTACATGTCGCGCGGGCACGTCTCCTGGTGCAGCTTGCCCATGCAGTAGGACCCGGCCTCGCACAGCTCGCACCGCCCGTCCTTCCAGACCGTTCCCTCCTTGCAGCAGGAGCAGACGCCGCCGGCTCGCACGTAGCCGGCGTCGCACGCGCACTCGTCGCTGGAGCGCGAGCCGGCGGGGGACTGCGAGTTGGCGGGGCACGGGGCGCAGGTGCCGTTGAGGGAGTAGGTGTTGGGCCCGCAGAGCTCGATCCGCTCGTTCGCGCACCCGTAGCCCTCGGGGCACACGCGGCATGTCGAGCCTGCAGCCGTCTCGCCCGGCGCGCATTGGGTGCTGTTGCGGCGCTCCATGGTCCCGTTGACGCACCGAAACGACTCGGGACACGGGGCGCACACGCGGTCCGAGGTGGCCGAGCACTCGCGCACCAGGACGGTGCCGCCAGGACACCAGCCCGGCGTGCACGGGAAGCACGACGCCGAGGACGCGTTGGACCACGAGACCCCGTCGATGCACCGGATTCTGGATGTGGTGTTGCACGCGAAGCCCGTCTCGCACGGCCAGCACACCGCGGAGCGCGTCGAAGTGCAGTTGTAAAGGAGGAATTCTCCAACAGGGCAGGTGGAGATGCAGAGGAGAAGAGCGGCTGCCATTTGGTGGTTCGGGGAGGGGTTTATTTACGCAGGGATGTCGGTACAGCGTGGGGGAGGGGTGTTGGGAGTAAGGCGAAAGGAGGTACTTTTTCTCGATACATTTCACTTCACAAATGCTTCTTTGCGACGAAAAACTTGTAGACGAGGCGCCGGACCTCGCGCAGCTCGGAGACGTCGTCGAAACCCGCGTATCCGCCATGGTTGAAAAACGCAGTCTGCAGTTCGACGTCGTCAGAATTGTCGCGAACGATGCCACTCACGTTGAAAACAACGCCAGAGCGCTGAGAGTTATAGACAACGACTTTGCAGTTGGACCACTCGTCCACGATGGAAATCTGGTTTTCTTCCACCAGCTCGACTTGCATCAACCCGACATTCTTCTCCTCCATGAGAGACTCGTTGAGAAACTCCGCGCATTCACGTGCAATCTGTTCGACGGACATATTGGGCGTTTTTGGATTCAGGGCCACGCTGCTTTTATACACATATGTCACGCAAGCTGTATATAAGCCGAGCTGCAGACTCCCAACGCCCAGAGAAAAATGGATGCAATCGTGGCCAGAGACTTGCAATTTGTAAACCAAGGCTCCATCAGAGGCGAGCAGTCCTGGACGTGGGCGGAAGTAAAATTCGACAACTCCGACGCAACGATCCGCAAAATGGCCACCGACTTCCTCTCCGACCTCGCAAGCAGCGGGCTCATCGAACCGCAGCCCATCCGCGTGACGGTGGTCGATGGCAAGGGCCGCAGTGTGCGCTTCGTGGGAGAGCGCGCCCCGCTGCCGAGGGCCTCGTCGGATGTTCAAAAAGTTCATTTGATTTATAAATGATATATATAAATTGATCGCTCTCGAGCATCCGAAATCGATGCAGCACACAGTCCAAGTGATCACTGACGAGGATCCCTCCTTTGAGACGAAGGCCACAGAGATCGGAGCCAGTTTGTTGGAGTTCTGTTTCGATGTCGGAATCCCTAAGGGCTACCTCAAGAAAAGCAATATTTTTCAGACGCTCTGGATTTCGGATGATGACGTCACTGTCGCCTTTGCTATGGTCTCCAGAGTCCAAAGCACATACAAGCTGCAGGGGGTGTGCGTTGATCCCAACTACCGCAACAAGGGCTGCGCCACCGCCCTAGTCAAAAAGTGTGAGTCTCTCCTGCCTGCTGGCTCGGCTCTCCACCTCTGTGTCGACAACTGCACCGACGATACGTTTTGGCTCTGCGGTTGGTACGCGCGCCTTGGATTCGAGTGCCGGAATCCTGGGATGATTTGTGATGACGACGGCTTTGACGACGAGCGCGGAGATTGCGAAGAAATCGAATTTCAGAAGACCGTGGCTGCGTGATTAAAATATTCACTTGAGTTTGTCAAATCCGAACCTCTATTTCTTTATCCAAAACAACAAACGAAACGACAATTTCCAAACCCTTTTCATTACATATTGTTTTCAGCCAAATTCTACATGATTGCGGGGCATTCTTTTACAGCCGGCCATCCAAGATGATTTATACCTGTTTCGATGATATTCTCCACAGCCTTAAGATCAGTGTCTTTGAAATAGAGAGTCCCCTTCTTTCTGATCACTTGAATGCTTGGGTGATTTTTGATCCTATACTGAAGACGCAGGTAAATTGACGCACACACATTGCCCTTTGTGATGCCTTTACCAGAAAGAAATTTCGTCACCCATTCTTTGCAACCCACAAGCTTGCAGTCTTGTGGTATTTCAAGTACTGGAACGGATGGAGTAGCTTGTGAAATGATCTTCATGGCCTGAACCTGTACATGTGCCATATCGATCACATGCTGCTTTTGTCTCTCTCGCTCGTCTTGACTGTGTTGCCTTTGTTGGTCTCTCTCATCTCGATCAATAGCGTACATCTCTTTCTTCAACTCTTTAATCCGCTCCATGCCAGATACAGCGCCTTGCACATCCCTGTATAGTGAATTGCTCTGTTCACCGAGATCATGCATCGCTATACGCGCCTTCTTGATGCAAATTTCAGTTTCGTCCCAGTAATCCAACGATGCTCGTGCCATCTGATGGAAAGGCTTGGCAGACTCTGCATTGGCGCGGATTTCGTCTACAAGCGAGTCATCCCCGGCGTAATAGCGCTGTAAAATGGCTGCAATCGCCGAGCGGTGCTTTTTCGCATCCTCTCCTGGCAAAAACATGATCAGCTTTAAAGCCCCTCGGAATGTGATAACCGGTTGGGGCGATTGCCCTTGTCCAGGAAATTTGTAATATTCTAAATACGAGCTCAATTCCTCCTTATTGACATAGCTAAGATTTCTCCACACTTGTCCCGCATAGTTCGAATTTTTAGTGCAGACACACATAATTATGTCACGAACGGATAAATATTGTTTTTCGTTGATTGACGTCCATCTTACAAAAGCATCAGGCGCGATATCATTGAAGGGGATCACTTGAGCAGTTTCTGAATCCATTGGCATTGCCTTCTCTTAAGCTGTTACGTAAAGGCCAAAAATCAGATTTTTTATCGAATTTTTGTAATTAGTGCAACAGAAGTTCATGAAAAAAAATCGAATTTCATGAAAAAGTCATGAACAATTTCCGCGACATGTGGACTTAATTATGTAATGTTTATGAATAATTATGGCATCCAATCATCTGAGCCTTGCAGCGAAATCGAATTTCAGAAGACCGTGGCTCTGTGAGTAAAATATTCACTGTCGAATGGACCTCACAGAAGCGCCGCGATCTTTCCCATCACGTCTGCATCAAGCCGCACCGTGCTGCCCGCCCCGAGCCTCGGATGCAGGGCCATGGCGAAGGCGAGGCCTCGGCGGTGCGCGAGGAGCGCGCGGCACACCTCTGTGACGGATGCGTGGTGCTGGGTTGCACCGACTGTGAGCGAAAACCACTTCGGCTCGTAGACGGTGCATTTCAGCGTGGCGTTTTCTACAGTGCATGTCCAGTGGCCGAAGTTGAAGGGCTGGGCGAAGGCGAAGTCGTCTCCAACGTCCAAGTCCGCGCCCCCTAGCGCTTTCATTGTCTGATTCAGCCGCCGCTTGATCCACGATCGGGCGTCGCAGGCAAGGCGGATCAGCTCGTTTTCCTCGACCGTGTGGATGAACGACTCGAGAGACGTGTAGTCGCTCGCGATGAGCGGCTCAGAGTCGTCCATCACCCTTGCTTTGAATTCGCGGTCCGTTTCTGACAATTCCATGAGCACAAAGCCCACGTGCGCTTTGAAGCAACCTCGGGCTGTTTTTCTTACGCCTGCAACGGCGCCGAATGCGGCTTTCAGCTTCTCTTCCATGCCTCTGCTCTTACAATGTTGTGCCTTTTATACAACGTGACACCCGATAGCTGGCGATTTCCTCGCAGCATTTGTTTGCGGAGACCTCAAGATCCATTGAGGCTATCAGCAATAAGTTTCATTTTTTTCAGGCCATCATCACCAACAATTGCAACAATATTAGCATCGGGAATTTGGTGTATAGCCTTCCCCAAACCCTTCATGATATAGAGTATAATTGCATCCTTTTGTATCGTTTCCGTAAATTGCATCCAATAATCTAGTTCAACATTGTCAAAATTCAATCCATTGTACAGAATTTTGAATGTCTCTTTAAGAATTTCATTTGGCATTTTCCTCAAAATCCAAAACTGAATTTGACATTCCCTTATAAGAGAATGAAAATCACGCCAACTACCTCGTATTTCTATGTCAAGACGAATCATATCATCTAAAATCCTAATCAATTCTCCTTTAAGTGCTCGAAAGTACCATTCACCATCCATGCCATTCACCAAATCTCGAACCCGACCCAACCGCGTCTTCCAATCCTTCCCATTATCAAGCTCCATCCCCAACAGCGTCATCTCGCACTTCAGAATCTCCTCATTGATTCGTCTCATTCGAGGATCCATTTGAAAATCTACAGACGAGCTTATATACCGAGTTCAACATACACATTTCCTGTAAAACCAATCCCCGCAAAACCTTTATTCATTCCCAATCATCTCCCGTTCCTCCACCTCGCTCTCCATCCGGACCTCTACCCCCTCGGGCACAAACGCCATCATGCGCCAGAGCTCCGCGCCCTCAAAGCACGCGGGCATCCGAAGCACCGCGGGCCGCGCGCGCCAGTGCTGGATGCGGGCAAACTCGATGTCCGCCGTGATGGCCGTCTTGGACAAATCGACGCTCGCCAGCGTGGCGTTGCCCTCCATGGCCAGCAGCAGCGACGTCGCGGCCCCGGCCGTGATGGGGTTCCTGCTCAGATCCAGCTCCCGCAGCGACCGGCGCACGAGCTCGCCGAGGCGGGCGTCTTGGAGCCGGTTGCGTGCGAGGGCGAGCCGCTGCACCGCGGGCATCCGGATGGCCAGAAACGGCGCGAGCGCCAGAAACGCGCGGTCGTCGATGCGGCTGCCGCCGAGGTCCAGGGCCAGCACGCAGTTGGGCATGTACAGCTGGACGCCGCGGAGGCCGATGCACTCGACGCGCTCCACGATGCGGGAGTGCGACAGGTCGAGGCGCATGGGGTTCGACGTGTTTTCGACGCCCTCAAACAGGTCGTACAGGGCCTTGGACGTCACCGGATTGTAGCTCAGATCCACCGCCGCCAGAGAGGGCCCCACCAGCTCGCTCAGCAGCGCGTCGCGCAGCCGGTTGCGCGCCAGGACGAGGGTCTCGAGCCTCGGCAGCCGCTGGCCGATGACGGGGCCAATGACGCCGAACGCGTCGTCGTCGATGCTGCAGAACGAGAGGTCGAGGCTGCGCAGGTTCGGCAGCACAAACAGAAAGTCGCGCCCGACGCCGGGGCCCTGGATCGGCGCCTTGAGCGTCAGGTGCTCCAGGCGCTCCGGGAGACGGTGGCGGTAGAACTCGTCGGTGTACCCGGTCGTGTCTTCGGGCGCAGCCGTTTCAGGGTGCAGGATGTCGAGGATGGCGCGCTCCATGTCGTATCCTATCCTCTTCTGGCAGCCCGCGAAAAGGCTGTCGACGAGCCGCCGCCCGATGCGCTCATCCTCGGTGGGCGGCTTCAGCATCGGCGGGAGGAAATCGGGCATGGGGGTGTCGACAAATTCGTCCGACACGTAGTCGAACAGCGACACCGACAGCGTCAGGATCGAGCGGTGGGTCTGGAACAGCCGGCACAGCCGCTCAATCTGCTTCGGGCACCCGGGCTGGATCTTGACGGTGTACGAGGCCGTCTTGACGTCGGGCAGGAACGCCTCGTCGAACGGGAGATTTTCGAACCCCCTCAGGATGCACAGGTCCGGAGCCGCGATCCCGACAATCGGGTGCTCCTTGCTCGCGTTGGCCACGCGCACGATCTCGCGCACCAGCGTCTTGGACCGCTCGAAGCGCACCGTGATGGGGCGAGGCGCGCCGAGCATGGACAGGAGGGCGCTGTCGTTGGAGGGGGGGATCGAGGTGAAGGTGATGGACATTGGGGTGTCTTGTGGTTTCTGAGGGATGGTTGGTTATATAGGGGTAGGTGTAGAGAAATTAAAACATAAATTGATTTGAATGGATTTGGTTGTAGACCATAGTATGGTTTGGGGGCTGGTGGATTTTAATTTTAAAATAGCTGTAGTCGTCGATCAGCTGTAATTGTCGCTGTGATGATTTGGAATCCACGACATATCTAATTCAGTAGTATGACCAATGCGAACCTCAAAAATATTTTGCATGTACTGCATATAACGAGTCTTTCTACGAACGGAAATGTCTCTACGTAATCGCTTTGTAATTTCCCATGCAGAGTCTTGCAACATTGCGTCTACCACCACCCTTAGCAATGTAGTACCCATTTTATGCTGTTTGTAATAAAGAACTGCTTGTCTTATTACGTTTGCATGTCTCAGCTTAAACATGTTTGGTTCAGAATCCGACATTTTAAATACTGAGATTTCATGAATGCATGGACATTCTTTGCATATATATTGACGACGTGTATCTGCTTCATCCGCCTGGTGGGGGCGATGCGCGCTTTGTCCAACGATTGGTTCACCAGCCGCATCAGGTGCCTGAAATGGCCGTTGAGGCTCGGCAGGTTCGCAGCGCACTTGCAGTCGGGGTTGCCGCAGCCGTTCATATTATGCAGGGGTCATGGAAATTCATGTAGTGTATAAATTGTTGAAGAGAAAACGGTTACAGCCGTTACATATAAAAGCGCGCGGAGTTGACATAGGTGCTCCGATGCAGTCGCGCGAGGATACAAACATCATGAAGACGCGGCTGGGCGACTTGCTGGCTGTGCACAGAGCAGCAGACTGGAACCTGGGCTTCCAGCGTCAGCTGACGGGGGCTGCGCTCATAGTGGGTCCGCTGATAAAGGGCAGAAGCGTCATCCGCGTGCTGTTTGATGCGAGGAACAGCTTGTTTGTCGTCGCGGTGGTGTCGAAGGAAGGGAGATTCAAGTCGATTGCGCATGCGACTCCGGAGGAGGTTTTGCAGTGTATCGGCGAGCTGAGGCGGGATGAGACGTTGTTGTGGGGCGAGAAGAGTCTTTCTCACGACCTCCCTGAAAAATAAAGTTTCACTGTCGATCAACAAATGCGGAATTTTTTCACTGTCATATAAAAGATCAGATGCCTTTTCTCGCAAAGAGTCCAGATGCAGTGCTCCGTAGAATATGAAGCCGAGGAACCCATGGTCGACTCGCCGACCGATTATTCGTCAGAGGAAATCATGTCCGAGGAGCCTAGCGACGAAGAAGACGAGGAGGACGACAATGACGATTTCATCGACGACAGCGACGATGCCATCGACCCCCGCATGAGCCGCCTGGCTGTGGCGATCGCCGGAAAAATGTTCGAGAGGGGCTACACGCCGGAATTCCTGATGAATGAGCTCGTCATCCTTTACAGTATCATTGGCGACGACCAGAATCCACGGGGGCTCAACCAGCTGCTTGGGTACGAATTGGTCTGAACAGATTATTTTCATTAAATGAATCTATGATCTGTCTCTCTTTTACTGTCGAGTGTACTGTCTGTTTCTTGGGTTCATGGCAAGGCCCAAAAACCCCGCCCCTGGAGTCCCCTTGAGACAACGTTTTC
>Ga0214172_1001003_pt1 | contig 9545 bp, 9 predicted proteins | sample TroBogEpilimnion_29_FD_153010 | JGI IMG/M metagenome (GOLD analysis project Ga0214172, IMG submission 153010) | Freshwater microbial communities from Trout Bog Lake, WI - 12JUL2007 epilimnion | ecosystem: Environmental > Aquatic > Freshwater > Lake > Epilimnion/Euphotic zone | place: Trout Bog...
GGGCTGGCAACGTAAGAGCGAGTTGCTAGACGTTATCTACGAGCGTACAGGCGGAAAGGTATATCAAGGCCCATTTAAGGGCATGACTATCCTACGCAAATTTAGTTGGGGCGATGGAGACACCGCAGGTAAACTACTAGGCATTTATGAAAATGAATTGTATCCTGCGATCAGTCACCTAACTAAAGAAAACAATTACGATTTATTTCTTAACATTGGATGTGCCGAAGGTTATTATGGGCTAGGACTTGCTCTTAATTTTCCTAATACCCTTTGTGCGCTATTTGATATTAATCCAACTGCTATTTCTATTTGTAGAGAAAACGCCAGCGTGAATGGTATTAACAATGTACAATTTAATACAGATTGTTCTGTTGAAAATATACGCAGTTATCTAGCAAAAGCAGAGAGTCCATTTGTTGTTATGGACGTAGAAGGTCACGAGAGGGTTCTTTTAGACCTAGAAACAATACCTGAACTAAGTAAAACTACAGTCATTGTAGAGAGTCATGACTGTAATATACCCGGTACTACAGATTTAATTGTAGATCGGTTCAAGGAGACTCACGATGTTTACACTATCCCTCAGGGTGCCAAGAATCCTTATCTTGATATCCTTTTTGATTTATGCGACATTGATAAAATGTTGCTATGCTGTGAATCGCGCCCAAGCACGATGACATGGGTTGTAATGGTACCAAAATGAACAAAGATGTTTTGGTATTTGACAACATAATTCCAAAGACATACCAAGATGCGATAGAAGAACTGGTAGCAGTATCAACACAGGTTGAATGGATCTATACAAAAGATTCAACTTACATTACTCACGATAATCTAAAACAAACAGATGATTCTTTCAGCCATCTGTTAGTTTTTGAAGACAAGCACGAAAGCAAACACTGGCCATTCTTTAAGCCACTGACTTATGCTATTGCTGATGCTACGGGTCTTGTAATGAAGAAGATTCCTCGTGTACGTTTAAACTTATTGTTAAGAGCATACCCAACCGATCCGCTTACTACTAATCCTCATATCGATCATCCTAATCCTCATTATGTTGGCTTGTATTATATCAATGATTCAGATGGTCCTACTCACATCTATAATGAACGTCTTGAAGATGTACCCACTAAGAATTGGAATGAAAACGTTCTTACAAAATATATTTCAGAAACAAAATTTACAATCAAGCAAACAATAGAACCAAAGAAGGGTCGCTTAGTAGTGTTTGACGGACATTACTTTCATGCCGGTAGTAAACCTAGAGAGCACCAGACACGTCTAGCACTTAATATTAATTGGAGATAATATGCCTGTTAACAATTATTTTCCAACTCCTATCTACGAACATGATTTTGTCGGACCTACACTAGCCGAAATACAAAAACAAATAGATGCGGCAATGCCACGCATACGAAAATTAGATTTATCTAATCCTTGGTCCGATAATGTCCTAACAACATTCAAATATAATTCTAAGAATAACTTGTTTATTGACTTTGGAATGAACAAACTGTTAGAAGGAATTGTAAAGCACCTTAATGTATATGTAAATGAAATGAAATATACTACTCCGATTGCCTTTAAGAACAGTTGGATGAACATATATCCTCCGGGAACATTTCAATATGCACATCATCATTCGGGTAGTGCTATATCAGGAACTTATTATTATCAAACAAATGGCAATGATGGAAGAATTATATTTGAGAATCCAAACCCGTACCTAGACTATCAGTTGTTTCCGGGTACACATGGATTTAATAGATTAGGTGTAGAACCTAAAATAGGTAGACTTGTATTGTTCCCTAGTTGGTTACGTCATGGTGTAGAAGTGAATAAGACTGATGGGGAAAGAATTAGTATTTCATTTAACATAGGATAATATATGACACAACGAATTTTAATTATGGGCCTTCCGGGCGCAGGCAAAACTTACCTAGCAGAAAAACTAAGGGCTAGATTAGACGCACACGATAAAAAGACTGTTTGGATTAATGCTGACCGTGTACGTGCCGAATATAACGATTGGGACTTTAGCCATGAAGGACGTATTCGTCAGAGTAAGCGTATGCGAGAACTAGCAGACAGGTTAGAGTGCGATTATGCTATTGCTGACTTTGTTGCTCCCTTAGTAGAAATGCGTAACAACTTCAAAGCAGATTGGACTATCTGGGTAGACACCATTCGTGAAGGACGTTATGCTGACACTAATGCTATGTTTGAAGAACCAGAGTTTTACGATTTTAGAATTACAGAACAGTGGGCAGAGAAATGGGCGGACTTTATTGCTGATAATATCATTGATAATCGCAGACGTCCTGTGTTCGATTGGAAGAAAGAAACTGTACAAATGCTAGGACGTTGGCAACCTTGGCATGACGGGCATCGTGCTTTATTCGAACGCCTGCTTGCCAAAACAGGACAGGTAGTAATTCAAGTTCGCGATGTCCAAGGCTGGCAAGGTTCGAACCCATTTGCCATTGAACAAGTTACCAAATTCATCCGTAGAGATCTTGACCCGTTGTATCAAGGCCAGTATACTATACAGGTAGTTCCTAATATTGTACATATCGGTTGGGGTCGCGGAGTAGGTTATACCGCAGGCGAAGAAACATTCGACGAAGATATTACAGATATTAGTGCTACAAAGATTAGAAAGAGTTTAGGAATTGAATAGAACCTTATGGAAAACGTTGACCTGGCGCTTAGTTGGGTCAACTAGCACGTTTGTAATCAGTTATGCGATAACTGGTCAACTTGCTATTTCCAGTGGTATTGCTATTACACAGATGATAGCAAATACTGTTTTATATTATATACACGAAACAATTTGGAATAAAATACAATGAATTTTTTACTACATTACGGACCGTGGCTTTTACTAGGAGTGCTTTATGGATTTATATTTGGAATTATCCCCATGGCAGGTGCTGGCACAGCCCTGCTAACCATCTACGGATTCATTGGATATTTCAAAGGCGACCCATATAGTCTTATTGTATTCACTACAGCCATTGTAGTATCGGCCACAATAGGTGATTTGTTTGCCAGTGTTGTTATGAATATACCAGGCGGTGGAGGTAGTGCCGCAACTATGGTAGACGGATATCCAATGGCCAAACGAGGCGAAGCCGCAAGGGCTATGTCAGCCAGTGTGTTCTCAGCAGTAGCACAAGGAACATTCTGGGGTATTCTCACGATTGTATTTTTACCACTATATGCTAATGTTATTCTAGCATTTGGCATTCCAGAAATGTTTTGTTTCTTAATGTTAGCCGTTACTAGCGTTTGTTTTATTAATAGCGAATATTGGTTTAGAGGAATAATAGGGCTAGCACTAGGAATATTTTTTGGACTAGTGGGTAGTGATCCAGAGAGTATGGCTCCTAGGTTTACAGGAGGTTGGTTGTATCTTCTTGACGGGATTCAATTTGCTCCTGTAATGGCTGGCTTGATGGCGTTACCTGAGATACTGGGAGCCATTTGGACTAAGACAGACTATCTAGAATCACCTAAGAACAACTGGGTACAAATAAAACAAGGATGGAACGACTTTTGGATTAACAAGTGGGTTAGTTTTAGAGGAGGCCTTATAGGTGGAATCATTGGTCTACTACCAGGCATCGGCGGACCTATCGTAGATTGGTTATCTTATGGACAGACAGTAGCAACTAATACCAATGAAACTATTCCATTTGGTGAGGGTAATGTTAAAGGTGTTATCGGACCAGAAGGCGCTAATCTAGCACAGAAGGCAACCGCCTACATACCTACAGTATTGTTCGGAGTACCAGCCGCTCCATTTGAAGTTGTTGTAATGAGCCTGCTGGCCACTGTTGGATTACAACTAGGCAGTCCAAAACTATTAACTAACCCTACGTTTTTTAATGCGTTAAGTTTTGGTTACATGGCTAGTATGTTTTTAACATTCTTTATTAGCCTTTGGTTTATCAAATACGCTACACTTATAACTCGAATACAATTTAAGTATTGGGCAATGCCGCTGTTGGCAATGATTGTATGGTCATGCGTTGACTACACAGGAGGCTGGGAAGACTATGCTGTTCTATTTTTTATGACTGCTATAGGTTTCAGTCTTAAATATTTCAAGATTAGTAGAGTTAGTTTTTTAATAGGATTTGTACTGGCTCATAAACTAGAGTTGATTACAAAACAATTTACAACCTTGTATCAGTTTAGTGATCTACTTCACAGACCTATTAGTATTGTATTGATAACAATTAGTGTTATTATTGCAATTTATGGAGTGTTCTTTAATAAGACCACAATCAAATATATCTAAAGGAAAAAACATGAAAAAGATTTTGTTAGCATTTTTAGTATTTGTTAGTGCCCTAGCACACGCAGATATGAATATGGTCGTTAGCGGCCCTGGAGGTTGGATCGGAGTAGTTGCTCCTGAGTTTGCTAAAGCATTAGGCGAACCAATCCAATTTGAAATCATTCAAGGTGGCAGAGATTTGCTTGCCGGAAATAAATGGGAAGAAAAGTTTAAGAATGATAACAACTACATGTGGTTTAGCAACGGCGGGCAAGCCGAAGGTTACCTAGTAGAAGATGTCAAGTATGATTTTAAAAACTACGAACCAATCCTAGCACAGAATCAAACTATCGTTGTTGGTTACAACAAACACATTGACCCATACAATACTATGATTAAATTTGCCGCAGGGTCTGGAATGAATCCAGATGCTATGGCTATCACCATGATGGTATGCGGTCCATTGCCAAAGATGAAAGATTACTTAGAGTGCTATAAGAAACATATCACTTATGTAAAAGGTATGACACAACCTGAGCAGGCACTAAGCTACCAACGTGGTGAATTAAATGCTATTCGTCAAAATCCAGTTGACTATAACGCAACATTCCTACCACTGGAATTAAATCAAACTTGGTTCTCAGCAGGATTGTTAGATCTCAAGACAGGTAAAGTTATGCCCGACCCTAACTATCCAGTAGGCGTTCGTAGTTTCCCAGAAGCATATAAAGCCAAGTGGGGCAAAGAACCTAGTGGAGAATTTTACGATGCTTGGTTGTTAGTTAAGAACTATCGTGATGTACTACAAAAAGTAATTTGGGTTAATAAAGGTAATCCAAACAAAGCTCGTTTAATTGCCGCGGCTCATAAGTTAGTTAACGATAAAGAAGCACAAAAACGTATAGCTGAAAAGATCGGAACATATCCATGGTGGGTAGGAGATGAAGTTACTAAGGCTCAACAAGCATTAGAGAAACAACTTACTATGAAAGCTCTAAACGACCTAGTATGGTGGACTAACGAAGCTTACGAAATTAAAGCATCTCTAAAACCAGAAATAGTTAAAAAAGCAAAATGAAAAAGTTGTTAGTAGTTACAGGCCCGCAAGGGTCTGGTAACCATATGTGGAGTAAGGTATTAAGCGGTACTCCGGGTGTTAAAGGTTGGGAAGAACTACAACACAACTATTGGGTAGGGCACGGCAACGAGCCCTTTTCCAATGTGTGGGAAGATCCATCTTTGTTCTCTAGAATATCGTGGGAACCCGGTGATTATACTACTAGCATCAGTTGCCCTTACATAAGCAAAGGCGGACCTACTGATGAAACTAGTGAGCCCAAGTATGCTGAATTTATTGAAGAAGCAATTAAAGCGGGCTTTAATGTTAAACTTGCGATCATAGGTCGTGACAAGAATATATTAGAGTTTCAACAAAATAGAGTTCGTAAAAATCATAGCACACCTAGATTTTTAAAACATTTAGATTCACTTATGAAATACGAACCTGTGTTTCTTAGCACAGAGTTACTGTATCTCTTTAAAGACTATTATCTAAAACAAATATCAAAGTTATTAGACTTTCCTATTGATAACAAAAACTTAGAATCTATTCTAGCAGACAACGCTAATAAGAAATACCTTGTTCCAGTTAAATCTTATTGGTTAGACGAACATATGAAAGCTCAGTCTGATCAAAACGGAGATCCAACTAATCCCTATAAATACAGGGACAACGGAGCATAACATGACAGAACAAACAGAAAATCAAGAGGTATTCTTTCAAGAAGAAGCAATAGCAAACGCAAAAGCGTACCATTTTGATAATGATAAAATAGATCACAGGTTTGATACTTGCAATGTATTAGGTAAATTTGAGGGCAATTGGCAGTCAGAATTAGATGATATAATATCAAAAGCTAAACCACTAACATTTAATTCAAGGGGACACGCAGATTACGTAGATTATGATCCTCCAAAAAAACACGATAATGCTAGACAAGGAAGTCATGAACAATCAGAAGCAGAGTTTTTTGAAAAGATCGGCTTTGGAGAAGGATATTATAATTACGATATTATTAACAAAGTAAACCCGGTCGGCTATCCTACAATGGAAAAAATGATTGATTTGTTTAAGTTTGAAAGACCGAGACAAGCAACAATACATATTCAAACAACAGGACAATGTTTTCCATGGCATTTAGATATCTTTCAAAACCGTGGAGAGTTTATCGGTGAAGACAAATCTAAAATGATGCGTGTTCAAGTTATGCTAAATGATTGGCAACCGGGACAATGGTTAGGGTTTGGTAATTATACCTATACAGGATGGAAAGCAGGAGACTTCCATACATTTGATTTAGACAACGTTCCCCATTACACAGCAAACGCATCTTATCATCCTAGAGCTATGTTAATGATCACCGGTATGCGCACACCAGAAACTGAAGCGTTCCTATGGCAAGCGTTCAGTAATAAAACAGTTAAGGTATAATCATGACAACAAAATTAGATTTAATGGAAGAAGCAATCTCTTTAAGTAACTATCATTTTGATAAAGATCGTATAGATCCAAGATTTGATGGAGCTCAGGTACTAGGACGTTTTGAAGGTGACTGGTCTGATGAAGTTGAACAAATGATTGCTATATCAAAGACAAGATCTTTTGGTACTAGAAATATGATAGATAGTCAAGTAAACAACGACAAAGTCGAACTTGACAATCCTACAGGCAGTAAAGAAGATTATCAAAAAATGATCGAAGGTTTCCGCCCTTACGAAAAAGAATTTTTTGACAAAACTGATTTAGACTACTACGGTTATCCAATTATTAATAAAACAAATCAAATTGGTCCAAAAGTAACTTCCTTATTCAAAGCATTTAAACTTACTGAGCCGTCAACTTATACAGTTCACATACAAAAAGTCGGACAGGTGTTTCCATATCACATCGACTTCTTTCATCGCAGACGTTGGAAAGATGCTCCACAAGAAAAAATCATTCGCATACAGGTTATGTTAAATGATTGGCAACCAGGCCAATGTTTAGGTTATGGTAACAGCGTTTACACAGGATGGAAAGCAGGTGAGTTCCATACCTTTGATCATGTTAGTGTTCCACATTGGACATCTAACGCAAACTACGAACCTAGAGTTTCGTTACTAATTACTGGCGTTAAAACTGACGAAACGGAAGAGTTTCTATATAAAGCCAGAACAAGCAAAACAATCAAAATATAATTGACCTATTCATTTATTGATGCTATAATATAATCGTGGCCGTGAGTGGAATTTGGCAGACCTCCCGCCTAACACATAGTTAGGAATGGGGATGGGGCATTGACATAGTCGCTTGCCTTTGTAGGTTCGAAACCTACCGGCCATACCATATACCCTAATTAAATAAAAAGAACAATAAAGGAATAACATGGGATTCAGATTTCATATACTAGGTTTACCACACACAGTTTCAAGTAAAGAATTTAATGCTTGCGCTTATACGCAGAAGGTTGTTAAGTTTGGCAAGATGATGAAAGCCTTAGGGCATACCGTTATACATTACGGACATGAAGATAGTGATTTAGTATGTGACGAACATGTTAGCGTATTAACTAACGAAGACTTTGAAATCAGTTATGGCAATCATGATTGGCGTAGTAATTTCTTTAAGTTCGATATTAACGATCACGCTTACCAAACATTTTATAAAAATGCTATTCGCGAAATAGAAAAACGTAAACAACCTCGAGACTTTCTATTACCTTTCTGGGGTAGTGGTGTACGTACTATCTGCGATGCTCACCAACATGATATGATTGTTGTTGAACCAGGTATTGGTTACGCAGGCGGTCATTGGGCACGTTGGAAAATCTTTGAGTCATATGCTATCTATCATGCCTACTATGGATTAGATGCTGTAGGTAGTTGTAAGCAAGATTGGTATGACGCAGTTATTCCTAACTACTTTGATGTAGACGATTTTGAATTTGCTCCCGAACAAAAAGAAGATTACTTCTTGTACCTAGGTCGTGTTTATTCAGGCAAAGGTACACACATCGCAATTGAAGCAACTAAAGCAATTGGCGCTAAATTAAAGATTGCTGGGCAGAACAACTTAAAGGATATGGGATACGATACTACTCCAGACCATGTTGAGTTTATCGGATACGCAGATGTACCTACTCGTAAAAAACTAATGGCTCGTGCTAAGGGTGCGTTTGCTCCTAGTATGTACGTAGAACCATTTGGTGGTGTACAAATTGAAATGTTAATGTCTGGTACTCCTACTATTACAACAGACTGGGGTTCATTTAGTGAAAACAACGTACACGGATTAACAGGATATCGTTGCCGTACATTCGAACAGTTTAAATGGGCCGCCGAAAACATCGGAAACATTGATCCGCAAGCATGTCGGGATTTTGCTGTAAAGAACTTTAGTCTAGAACGTGTGGGCAAGATGTACGAAGAGTATTTCCAAATGGTTATGGATGTACACACAGGTAATGGTTGGTATCAAGAGCACCCAGAACGTAAAGATATGAACTGGCTAGCAAGACACTTTCCAGGATCTGCTCTATGAAAAAGGTAGTATTCTTCTTTGAACCAGATTGGGCGTTTGGATCTGTTCATTACGAATTGTTCAAATACCTGTGGCCGTTAGGTTATAACTGTCATTTACTTGCGTGGAACAAATCCTATACTCAAGCAGAAATGCAAGAGTTAGACAAACAAGTAGACTTTTGGGTAACTACACCGCACGGATATCGTTACTTAGAATATATCTATCAAGCAATTCCCGCAGAACGAGTTGTATGTATTGCTCACGCTCCTTTAGACATCAACGAACTTAATCACCATCATGGAATTAAAGACTTTGATCGGTTCCGTGGTTACGGTGTTGTAAGTCCATTCCTAAGAGAACACAGTAAGTCAATGGGCATTACTCGAGAACCTATTGTATGCCCTGTATCAATTAACTACCATACTTACTTTAGCGAGCCCAGTGAATCATTAAAGGTTGTGGGCTACGCAGGTACATTCCACGAACGTGAAGAATTTACAGAGGAAATGATCAATGGTGAATTGTATCAGCCTAAGTATAAAAAACGTGGATATCTTGTAAGAGAGGCCGCACAAAAGGCAGGGTTAGATTTTAAGATAGCGCAACATTATCATAATAGTTTTGTAACAATGAGCGGCTTTTACAAGGCTGTAGATTGCGTTGTTATGTCAAGCTCAGAAGAAGGCGCAGGTTTAC
>Ga0214172_1001009_pt1 | contig 9514 bp, 5 predicted proteins | sample TroBogEpilimnion_29_FD_153010 | JGI IMG/M metagenome (GOLD analysis project Ga0214172, IMG submission 153010) | Freshwater microbial communities from Trout Bog Lake, WI - 12JUL2007 epilimnion | ecosystem: Environmental > Aquatic > Freshwater > Lake > Epilimnion/Euphotic zone | place: Trout Bog...
TTATTTCTAAATAAAATCTATTTGCTTAAATGATTAAACCAATGTAAAATATCAATCAATTCAATGAACTAATTGCTATGTTATATATAATTACAATAATTATTGGTTCATATATGTGCATTTTATGTACAAAATAATGTACAAGATACTATTTATGAGTACACATCAATTAAATATCTGGATAATTCAAATCACCTGCTTTATCAAAGAGTATATTTTATTCTTTTCTATTCAAAATGTGATATTTCAATGGACAATTCGAAATTATTACTGGCTTATATACAATTATATGAACAAAAGTTTATTATAAATACCTGATTTGTTGAGGAATATATATTGCAGTCATTTGAAAAGTTGAAAACGATCAGATCACTTTTCATAAGAATTTAGAAAAGAGAGATGTCCTAATTAAATCTTTATATGAAGTTTATGTGTGAAGTTTATGAAGAGTTGACTTCGTCGGTATTCTGGAGCACATTATATTCAGTCAGCATCAAGTACTATTTGGTTTATTTATCGATTTGGACTGACTTACCTTCATTACTTTCAGCATGTATGGATGGAGACCTAACTAATTAACTGCTGAAACCATGTTGGATCCTGAGAAGTTGATATTTTTTCTTACCACATGTGCTGTGTGAAGATGTGCTGAGAATGCTATTAATTTATAAGAATGTATTGTCGTAAGCGTGTGTGTATGGAAGTTTGTGGTGAATTATTACCTGTAGTGGAGTTGACATGGAGCTGCTCTAAGGAATGACAATGCAGCATTGACAAGTAATACTTACCGATAATTGTTGAGAACTATCTGTTAGTTTAATTGTTAATGAGTAAGCAGTGGAATCTGTGACTTGATTTTAAAGATAATATTTTGTATATGAATTATGTCTGTAATGTCATACATGAGATAAGTGTATGAGACTGAAAACTGCTAAGGATTTTGTTTCCTACCGATAACAACAACATATTGACATCATTAATAATTAATTTGTTGGAGAATATATATATATATATTGCCAGCATGAGATTACAATTATCTGTGCAATTTTAGGAACTTTAATACGCTTGATGGTCGTCAGCAACGCCCTAGTAATCAACTTTACGGTAATTTTAGAGAGCTATCAGTCAGCTTACATATGCTTTGGAGACCAAAATATTTTCTTCTTATGTTAACGAGACTCGAACCCACGAGGGGTTCATCAATACGTATGCCGCCAGGACAGCAGAGGTGGAGACCACTGAGCTGCCTGTACATGAGGAGGAGTGGCAAAGTTTATTTCTAGGAGAGTCACCAGACATCCAAGACGAAGGTGACACCAGCACTCGCGATAGTGCTGGGGAAGCAGTGAAGTCCGTGCTTCGTCTTAGAGGTGGGTGTCAGTTAAGTGACGAATGTAGTTTTGGGAGAATAGATGAGGATGACCTATCTAGTCATGGTAGCACGCCATCAATGCATGAGGGTGTCTCCTGTGATGATGAGGGTGTTATGTCTTGTCACAGTGGCACGCCTTCGGTCTATGAAGGTGACTCAAGTGATGAGGACGTCAGTGTTGATTCTATTGCTGATGCACCACCAACCTTGGTGGAGGATGTAGATTCGAGCGATGACGAGAGCAGTGAATGTGATGTATATGAAGAACGCACCATGATGATCGCAGATGAGAGAGTAATATATCTGCAGACTAATGTATCGTGGGACGAAGACGAATGTATGGGACAATCTGAGAGACAGACGACGCTACAGTGGTCTGTTAGTCAGAAGTTCTTTGATGCAGATGGCTTGAGATCTGACCGTGTGCTAAAGAGAGAAGCTAGGCTACAGAAGATCCTCAAAGAAGGGTTGTCTTATGACCTATTCTGTCAAAGATGGTACCCATGGTTAGCATCCCTAAGTCATGAAGAACATTTAGAGGATAAGGAGTCAGCTGAGTCGATTGAAATGGTCAATCTGAATACCAAGGAAACGCCTACACCACCGTCCACCCCTCATGGTAACTCATGACTGGAGCCGGAACCTCAGCGTGGTTACTCAACTAGGCGGGGGTTCCGTAGTCCATATCGCAACGGGATGTCGGAGAAGTTGCGGTCGAAGTTACGGAAACGGGGGAGGGGTTGTAGTAGTGATGATGAAGATATATGTGCATATTTTAATTTAACTAGTGACCTGTTGGGGAAAGATATTGGGGAGGAATGGCCCAATGTCGAGGTACCCAAAAGAAAATATCAATCTACTGTAATAAATGATGATGATGTACATAGTGGAATAAGTTCAGATGTGAGTCAATTAAAGTGGAATACAGCTTGGAAAGCTATGGCAGTGAAGTCTAGATCAGAGTTGAGGATGCGTCGGAAGACGTTAATAGACTCAGGCTGCAACCGAACTATATTTACAAATCGCTTACTATTTTCAGATTTTCAAGAATGTCTAATTCCCATAACAACAGCTGGAGAGGAAGTGTATGCAACCGGCATTGGTACTGTTGGGAAGTTGAAAGGATGTCTGTATGTTCCTAATATGAATGTTAACCTGATATCTGTTATGCATGTGCTGGATGACATACCCAACGTGTCAGTCACTTTTGAGAAGCCGAATGGGGTTGGTATCTGCTTCATACGTCACAAGCTTCAACAATTCGAGGAGGTAGTCTGCGAAACCAAGAACCGGCTCGTTGAAGTAACAAACTTTCAGTGGCTTGGACTCGATGGACTTGACGAAGAGGCACTGCTGGAACGATATTATGTCAAGGCCAGCAGACTTCGAGCAAACTACTTCGCAGGCATTGCTATACAAGGTATGGAAGAGGAGATAGCGATGCTGATGAAGGAGAAGGGAGCTAGCTGGGTAACAGATGAGAAAATAGGACTCATCCACAAGGCTTACTTAGCCAAGGCAGATGCTATAGAACTGTTACATTCCCAACTTGGACATATGCCCTATCCACGTATCGAGAGGATGATACGTAGAGGTATTATTAAGGGAGTGACTCTGGACAAGAAGACTCTTAAGGCTCTGCAGAGAGAGAGGTGTCATGTGTGTATGAGAAGTAAGAAGACTGATGCTGCTCACAATGGCCATATTCCAGTGGCTAGCTCGGCATGGGTCAACTTTCAGACTGACATCACTGCTATGTTTGATCAAGCCTCTCTGTATGGCAATAATTATATGATGGTTATCATAGATACAAAAAGTAAATATGTGTGGGACTATTACCTCAAAACTAAGGATGAAGCGTTTGATAAGATTTGTGAGTGGTTAGAGAAGGAGGTTGGTCTACACAGAGGGAGAGAAAGTGCAAACTATGAGATCACACTGTTCAGTGACCAAGGTGAGGCTCACTCGAAGAAGGTTGAAGAGGCATGCAGAAGGTATGGAGTGCTGAAGCAGAGTACTGGTGGTTACACGCCCCAGCACAATGCCTTTGCTGAACGGTGGTTCAGAACAATCTCAGAAATGTCATCGTGTCAAATGCTACAGTTTGACTCACCGGAAGCACTTTGGGAAGACTCACGTCGGATGGCCACCTTCATCTATAATCGTGTTCCACCAGTTCGCCTTACTCCGGGGGAGGACTGGGAACCACCAATTAAGAAACAATACCCTACCAGATCAACCATGGATCTTACCAGACTACAACCGTTTGGAATCAAGTGTTGGGTTTATCAAAAGAAACCCATACGTGATCGTCCATATGCTGGTAAGAGTGATAAGAAGGAACGAAGTAAGGAAGGAATACTTGTTGGCTACTCCGATAGTCATGGACCCTTACGTGTTAAGGTATATTTTCCTAGCTCAAGTAGTTCTGAGTGGTACCCCGAGGAGTTGGTTACGTTTGCCGATGCACTGTACGAGATGGAGCAGGCGCACAAGAAACCAACTGCGAAGGATATGGGGGAGAAACCAGTCGAGTACTTCTATCCTCTGGTAGGAACTCGTCACATTGACCCTGAAGATGGGTTACAGTATGAGGTAACGGAAGTCAAAGTAAATAAGAAGCAAGAAATAGTGGCTTATCGGCAACGGTTCTATAAGGGTCAATATGAAGGGAATGTTGATAGACCTTATCATGTTGCCGACATATACAGTTATACAAAGATTAATCTAGACATGCTCTTTGAACAGACGGCAGAGGACAGAGATACGTCACCCATGGAGAGTAACTCGGCGGCACGTGGCCGAAGTAAAGTCCTAGCAGGGGATGCAGTACGGGGGAGCCTTAAGCAACACCGGGATGTAAGTGCTACAACAACCAGGCCTGCATCTAATGGTGTTACCCCAAACACTGTGTCAGACGAATCAGTCCCTCGACGCCAAAGCTCAAGAGTATGTAAGAAACCAGAGCTCTACGAGCCACCATCAAAGAAGGCTTATAATGTGAATACAATGCTAACTGCGATGGCTGCATCAGTAGCAGCTGGAGATTCCTTCTCGTTATTAGCCACGACGGAATTAAAGAAGGAGTCACTGGTTCCTACACCTGCACATCTTGACAATGATGACTATGAACCGTCTCATCGGAAGTATATGCAGAAGTGTAAGAGTAAATTGAAGTGGGAGATTGGTGAACGTGAGGAGTTGAAATCTATTGAAGAGAATGAAGTGTGGATGAAGACTCCTGTACCCACGGGCACCAAAGTCATACCACTTAAATGGGTATACAAGCTCAAGAAAGATAGGCTGGGTAATATTATTAGACATAAATGTCGGTTAGTAGCTCAAGGGTTTTACCAAGTGTTTGGTCAGGATTACACTGACACGTATAGTCCGGTGGCTAAGTTTACGTCAATACGCACACTACTAGCAATAAGTGCACAACTAGGCCTTCAGGTTCGGCAGATGGATGTAGATACTGCCTTTCTGAATGCTTCAATCAGTGAGAATATCTGGGTTAAGGTACCAGATGGAACTGAACTGCCACCTGGTGACGATGGAATTTATAAACTCAAGAAGTCACTGTATGGACTAAAACAGGCACCGCGGGAGTGGAATCACTGCATCAATGAGTTTCTAGTGAAGGAGCTTCATTTCGAACGGTTAGAAGCTGATCCATGTATTTATAAGAAGACGGACACGTACGTGGAGAAGGGTGTAACCAAGTACAAACACTCTCTTGTGGCTTTATACGTAGATGACTTAATCATCGCATGTTCAAACCAACAATTGTGCAATAACCTTGAGAAAAGTTTTGCTAAGAAATTCAAAATGAAGATATTAGGTGAAATCAGTCACATTTTAGGTATGGATGTGAAAGTGGATATACCTGAACATACTATTCATTTATCTCAACAACAATATATTAGAAATACTTATAACACCTTTAAAGAATATGGAATTTATAATTATACGACACCGATGGACCCTCGTGCACAACTGAGCAAAGCTATGTCCCCAACTCCAGGTTCAGAGGAGGCGGAGATAATGAAGGAGATACCGTACAGAGAATTAATTGGAACTCTGCTATGGGTTGCGAATGGGACGAGACCAGACGTTTCATATGCTGTCTCCACGTTGGCCAAGCACACTACTAATCCAGGTATGTTACATTGGAAAGCTTTACTGCGAGTGTTGGGTTATCTGTATGCTACTCAAGAATATTGTATTAAGTATTCACGGAATGAGTCTGTAGTGGATGGTATTGATGCTAGAGGTTACGCTAGAGGAGTGTTACCTTTCACGACAATGGATGGCTTTGTAGACGCAAGTTATGCTGGAGATGTGGATACTAGAAGAAGCACAACTGGCTACATGTTCAAGATCTCAGGAGGACCTGTTTCCTGGCAGAGTCGGCTACAGTCATCAGTTGCGTTATCAAGTATGGAGGCTGAGTATATGGCGGCTAGTGCTGCCACTCAGGAAGCCATGTGGTTGAATCGGCTACTACAACAACTTGGTTTGAAAACACCCAGACCTACCAAGATATATGAGGATAATAAGGCTGCGATCCTATTCTCAGACCATCCTGGTGATCACCGGAGAAGCAAGCATATTGATACTCGAAGATACTTTGTAAGGGATGCTGTGCTTCATGGTGACATAATTCTTGAGTATATACCCACAGCAGAGCAATTAGCGGATGGATTAACGAAACCGCTATCGGGTGCTCAACATCAAGTCATATGCTTGGATAACTATTTATCGAAGTTTATATTTATAAGTGTTTGAAACATTATTTACAGTTTTAAAATTTAATGCTATGACTGAAGTGATGTTTATACACGTTGGAGTGTATTGCTGTCTATTATATATTTGAAAAGTGTTTTAAGAGAAGTCCTGCATGAGTGTTTATTAACACACTGGGCAAATGCATTGTAATACAACCACTGAGGGTGTGGGTGAGCAGTCACCATATCTGTGTCTAAGTACACCGGCATGAACGCAACTAAGCTGCCAAAATGGTGGTTGTTAGTTGGGATATGGGCAAGTTGTCCCTAGGTTATTGTAAGACCTGCCTAGTAATAGTGTGTACGGGCATAAATATAGACCCATTCGAGACACCTGTTATAGGTATAGGCATAGTGTAATGCTTCCTAGTTGCGATGACTTGCTGAGTCGTAGAGGCTATGTCATAGAAAGTAGGCACACGATATAAGTCCTACCTACGTCTAGCTAGCGTAGTTGACAAGTCCGACCCGCTCCAATGTAGAAGGTCATTAGAACTCTATCTCGATATGTGGTTTATGTAAAACAATGGTATATCCATCCACACAGATACGATGACTGCGGGGGAGATTTGAAGTTTAAAATAACTCTTTATGAAAACTTTGACACATCTGAGCGGAAACGGCTATATGAGTTAGTAAGATGGATGTGAACGTTATGCACGTCACTGGTGTAACCGACAAACGTCTGAAAACTGATACGTTATGTTTCCCTCGCGCACAATTTATTTGTGTAGGTGTGAATTCTCCAATCAGAAACCCTTCATTCACTGAGACACAGATTAAACGGTGAATGAATACTGTGGAAACTGAAATCTCTATGAGATACATTCTCAAATGAGTGATCAGTATTAATTCTGTTGGTTGTTTTAACACGTCACGCAGAATGGTTGTTTCCTTTATGTAATTTACATTCTAATTTACATTGGGTTGTGCTAATCTAATTTGGCTCTTGATCAAGCTCGCGCTTTCAGCAATTAAATCTAGTTTAATCTAGCTTATTTATTTTCTACATCGCAAATGTTAATGATGAAGAGAGCTCCAAACTCAAAGCCTGGCCAAACTAGTACTATACTCTCATTATATTTACTACTACTAGCTATTATTGAGGAACATCATGCTGAGCGACGACTGAACATAGCTTTCTAGTATTATTAGCAGGTGTTTCCGATTTGGGGTTCTTTAACACAACGACTTTGTAACATATTTATCACAAAAAAAGTTGTTTATATGATATGTTGTTAATCGGAAAGAATTGTTGGTAACAGGCAGCGTTATCCAAAAAAGGCCTTTTATGTTAAGAACAAGCAAATAATTGGTGTGCTGAGTAGTAACTTAACAAATTTCGTTCCCTGGTTGGTGCAGATTGCATAAGATATGTGCGTAAGTAAACAAAAAGCTTTAATTTGGTATGATCGCACAAGCGTAGCTCAGTTGGTGGTGGTTGAGTCAAAACAGCACAAGCAATGGCGTTTTGCGCTCCTCCTGAGTTTGAGTCACAGATTATTCTTACCAGCAGATGGTCCGGGGGACGAGCATAGCTGCATCCTCTCGTCGGTCCCTTTTTGTAAGAATTTTGGGGTGGGGCAAGAACACCTTTTTGCTTTGCTTATTATTATGAATAATGTCAATTTAAGAATTACCACTAGTATAAGCTTCTTTGAAGGGGGGCGACTTTTCGTGAAGTCGCACTACTACTAGCTACTACGTCGATTTTTGCATATGCTGCTAACGCCTAAAAAGTGTTCTACATTCTTGTCACTGCCTTAGTATACCTTTACCACGCTGGATAATAGATCAAAATATATATTTTCTGATACTATGCACTTATGATATCTACTGCCACGGACGATGCTAATTCCATGATGCGATCAGTCGTAGTAGAATTGAATTTGACATTTATTATCAAATAGTATATATCCAAGGTACCTTATTGCTTTTATCCTAGTAAAACAGAATACAATGAGCGGGGGCTGTTGTCTGTTGTTAGAAAATATATAAAGAATAGTAATTGCCAAAGAACAATGCATCCTCAGCGTGCTCACAAACAAAACACCATGCGCCGGCTACCACTATCTACTGCGAACTGAGAGATCCCGTGCGTCTAATAATATAATTGCTAAACTCCTTCATATTAAATGATGCAATAATAGTAGTAGTGTGGACGCTAGTATTACTATGCCATACTAATAATATGCAGGAACTGGCGTGCATGTGGTCGATACGGCAACGGGGTACATTTTCAAAAGGGTGGTCCAGAGATGCTCTACTCAGAGAACAAGAAAAACAAAAACGCGAAGAATTTGAACTCAAAATATTATGTTTATTAAAAATTGATGACAGAGAACAGATATGTGCGCAGGATATGGAACTAACATCCATAAAATACAATGATGGGACAATAAGTATGACATAGACAAAAATAATTGATGCAACACAGAACACGTAAGTGGCACAACAAACGAAAAGATACAGGACATAAAAAGAAATAAATACAAAACAAATCACAGATAAACTTACAGAAAATAACACAGGTGGTATGCGTTGTGATGGCTGTTCTTCTGTTCACTATGAAGTAGTAAGAAACTAACCGCAAAAAATAGAAACACAGAAACCAAATGAGCAAATTTAATGAACTGTCCTTTTGGGTAAATTATTATTACTATCGACTGTTGTAGGAATTGCATCCTGGAATAAATTGTCACCGCATACATAAGAACACTGACTGACCGCTCCAAGGACATCTAAGACTCCAAATTCCAAATAAAAAGGCGAAACACACAACCAAACAATCAACGACCAACACCTCAATCAGCATTGATGAATAAAACAAAATGTTAGTTTTTAAGTCAGACACAAGAAACTGGCTTGCTAGATTTTATTGTTCCAACTCATAATTCTGCCACATTACAATACAAACACATGTTTTCAACTCCGCCTCAACAATCGAAAACATGCTATAGTGGTCTGACAATTAAAGAAAATTAAGATTGTGAGAGCAAGAAATATGCTGACCTTTGATCTTCGATCTTCAGCGTTCACTAGAATAATGAGTCAATAAGTGGATACATTAGTCGCATTAGAAACAGGAAACAATATCCTTGGCTCTAACTTGCTGGATAATTTTATTATTCCCTATCATAATGCTGCCACATTTCAAACAGCATGTTTTCAACTCCAGCGCAACAATCGAAAACATGCTACAGTAATCTGACAATTAAAAAAATTTAAGGTTGTGTGAGACAGAGAGCAAGAAGACTGAAAACCTGCCGACCTTTGATCTTCGATAGTAGTATGATTAATAGGCTTTTCAGACCTATTTGTGACTCATTCAATTTTTAAATTTAAAAAAAAATTC
>Ga0214172_1001011_pt1 | contig 9495 bp, 12 predicted proteins | sample TroBogEpilimnion_29_FD_153010 | JGI IMG/M metagenome (GOLD analysis project Ga0214172, IMG submission 153010) | Freshwater microbial communities from Trout Bog Lake, WI - 12JUL2007 epilimnion | ecosystem: Environmental > Aquatic > Freshwater > Lake > Epilimnion/Euphotic zone | place: Trout Bog...
GGCGCTTAGCTTGGTATTTGAGTAAGTCACTGTATAGGTCGGCATCTTTCACTCCAAAAGTGGTTTGATCAAGATTTACTGTATCACCAACTAGGATAGGCATCCTCGGCCCTGGTCGATTCCGCCCCGGGCCACCAAGAATTCTCTCAACACCGGATGTGGCTCATTGAATCTCTAGTGTCAGCCGCGGTTTGGCACCATTTCCCCTAGATATCCCCATATTGAATCGTCCTTTAAAAGGACAGTTATGAACGAGGGGATTTTTCATCCCTGCGTCGGTCAAGTGTCGATTTAAGCGACGCTCATCCATGGTCGGCGCTTGTAATGTCGTTTTAAACGACATTACATCTTACTTTCTGTAATATCCAATTATGGAATTAGCTAACCAGATCTTCTTCATAGTTTTCGCCTTAATTGCCTTAGCACTGCTTTTAAGTGTTGTCCCCCAATTTCAAGTTGAGCGATCCGAGTTGCCCAGCGTTTATTGGCCGCTAGGTATAGGTTTCTATGCCTTGTGTTGTTTAAGTTTTGGCGTTGCCTTATGGGTTGATAAGTTTTTATTAACCATAGCCAATACCTCATTAATCATTTCAACTCTACTGCTTGTTTTTTTATATCGAAGCTGGAATGGCAGACCATTTAATAAGTTACAAACAGTATTCTTAGTATGTATACCAATGATTGTTGCCATTCTCTATGAGCCCTTGAGAGCGACTCCCAATACATTTCATCAGCGCGTTGCTTTGATTACCATTACTCAAGAAGCATTTTTAGCATGGCAAGTTTGGGAGTTAATTGATTATTATAAAAAAGATAAATTAATCATCGTGCGTTGGTTAATTCTGGTAACACTGGTAACACTGCTGGGCAATATTTTTAGAACTTATCGAATTCTTACTGACGATGGGCCAACAAATATCTTTTTGTATGTTGAAGATGGCTGGGCATTGGGTCTGCGGTGGATTGTGTATTCCAGTAATATTTTGGCTTTTGTAGCATTGGGCGTTTTCTATTTGCAGAAGCAAATAGCTAAAGAGAATAAAATTGTTAACGCTTTGAGTAAGTCCAAGGAAGAGAATGAAAGAATTACTGAGCTCTTAAAAGAAAAAGAACGTCTCATCTATGGCCTGATGAAATCAAATAAGACTGCGGCCACTGGCGCATTATCAGCATCGATTGCTCATGAACTTAATCAACCTCTTGGGGCATCTAACCTCAATATCCAATTTCTAAAATTGAAATTAGAAAAAGGGGTAATCAATCCTGAATTAGGCAAAGAAATTTTGGATTCCCTAGAGGCCGACAACCAGCGTGCGTCTACGATTGTTAAATCACTCAGGTCAATATTTACAGAAGGCGAATCGAATACTGAAGAAGTTCAATTAGGTGATTTGATAGCAAAAGTATTAGACATTGTTAAGCCAGAGCTAAAGAGTAAGAATATTCAAATCCAGCTAAGAGTTGATGAGGACTTGGTAATTAAGGTCAATTCAGCAGAAATTGAACAAGTCATATTAAATCTGCTAAATAACGCGATCCAGGCTTTGGCTAACTCCGGAACGCTACAGCGTCGCATTGCTATAGAGGCGTATAAAGCTGGCAACTCAGTTCAATTGAGTATTTCTGACAATGGCACAGGTGTTGCCCCTGAATTCAAGCCCCAGCTTTTTGAGCTATTGAGTACCACCAAGCTGACTGGTATGGGACTAGGCCTCTGGCTTTGTAAGCATATCGTCACTAGATATAGCGGCTCGATCCATTACGAAGATGCTATTGGCGGCGGCGCTAGGTTTGTTTTGGAATTTCCCCCCCCCGCTAATTGGCCTTAGGGCTAATTGACTAGGGCTCTTACGGGGGCGACTATAGCACCCTATATGTATTTAGGGTCTTATGAACTTAGCAGAAATTCAATCTTTTAGGCAGATCGGTAGACGACTTCGCAATGAGCGTGAGGCGCGTGGACTAACTTTGCCTGCGATTGCGGGATCTTGTGGAATGACCATTTCTGAACTGGTTCGCATTGAAAATGGTGAATTGCTTGGATTCAAGCAAGCACCAAAAAATACTTTAAGTAATGCTGAGGTTTATGCCAAAGCATTAGATGTTGAGTTAGATGATGTGGGGAGACAGCATTCTGGAGTAACAACAATAAATGCTAAAAACGATGAAGCCTTTATTCCAGTATTTTTAAGAAAAAATAATTAGTTCGGCTTGCCTGCTCCTACAAGCTTGACCACTTTGAGTGAAAACTGAAAGTGGTTTTTTATTGTCAAAATACCATTCGCACTATTTTCTAGAAAGTCCCAGCTGGTGACCCAAGCCCTTGAAATAAAAGCGAAAGCGGTCTATCGGAGGATATTTGAAAATCCTTGTGTCGGTGGTTCGATTCCGCCCCGGGCCACCAAGAAACACCAAAACCACCTTCTGGTGGTTTTTTCATATTTGGGCTTTAACTAATCGAAGTTAAGAGATGCTATGAGTTTAATAACCCAGTTATCACTATTGGTAGTCACCCCTTTGCCTACGCCAAAGTTAAAAGATGAATTTCCATATTTGGCATCAGTGACGATATAGGCTGTATGAGGTTGTTGGGTTATGTTGTACAGACTTTTATTGGGCAAGTTATCTGCGTAGTACTCTATGCCGATATCAACGCTATGCGTTAGTCCATAAGCCACCTTGGCTGATGGCGCGAAGGTTGCAGAACTATTTTTATTGAGCACTACATCTACACTGGGGTTTACAGTAAAGCGCCATTCATCTAGTTGCAGTGCAAGGATAGGTGTTAATTCATAAAAAGTAGTTTCTGTTACGCCTACATCCTTAATATAGTTAATCTCATTCTTAACGCCGTAATGCCATAAGCCCTCTTCATCATGAGTGGGAATATACATGTAGCTGACTTTGCCGCCATTCACATAGCTCACGCCGTTGTAGCTGCTTAGGAAGATATTGACGCCCACCTCACTATTTTTTGCAACTCCATACCCATACTCCAGTCTAGTTTGAAAGACATTACTTTTGAGGCCTTGGGATGCTGGCGCTTGAAAAAGATTCGTTTCTACTTCATAGGCAGACTCTTGATATTCCGCGATGAGCTCGTCATGAACCTTGATTTCGAAAGGGGCGCCTAGTACGCTGCAGCTTACGACTGTGAGCAAAAGGCAAATGAGCCAATGCTGAGGAGATCGATAGACGGTTAAAAACATGATGAAACTATAAAGGGTTTGTGAAGACAGGCTAGAGACTCTCGGGAGCTTTGAAAATTTTGTGCCTGAGCATGTAATGGCAATTCGGTATATAAAGAAGCCTCACTACTCTTCGGATTCATATGACTGTTTGGTTGTGGTGCGAGTTAGCACTTTTTTCCTTGGTTTCCCCCTTTGCCTTAATGCTATTGCGTTCAGCAATTTGGTTTATACCCCTGCTTTGGGCTGCGGGCCTGCTTTGTGGTTGGTATCTGCATAGCCAAAAAATCAGTCTGAAAGTGCTCTGGGGCTGGCATGCAGTGAATAAAGCAGCCTTACTCAAAATAATGTTTCGCTTTGTACCGCTGGCATTCATGATTGCTGCAGTCGTAGTGAGCTTTATGCCGGAGTCACTGTTTAGTCTTTATCGCCGTGACGCTGGCTTATGGTTACTGGTCATGATTTTGTATCCCGTTCTATCTGTAGTCCCACAAGAAATCATATATCGCGCTTTTATGTATACACGCTATCGAACTTTATTTGAGAATCCCAAATACTGGGTGATTGCTAGTGCGATTGCATTTGGGATGGCCCATCTCTTTTTACACAATGTGCTTGCACCAGCAATGTCATTGATTGGCGGCCTGATATTTGCTAGTACTTACGCCAGATCCCGTTCTTTGGCTTTAGTGTGTATAGAGCATGCCCTCTATGGCAATTTTATTTTTACCCTTGGATTAGGTCAGTATTTCTACCACGGCACAGTCATGCATTCTTAAAATAAGATACACATATAGACATAAAGGAAAACCTCATGCCATTCGTCAGAATTGATTTAAGTAAAAAACATCCTGATGGGTTTGCTCAGCAGGTGGGCGATATTATTTTTCAAGTCATGCGCGAGCACATCAATGTGCCAGAGGACGATAAGTTTCAAGTAATTACTAGGCACGATACAAGCGAACTAGTGATGCCTAAAAGTTATCTAGGTATTGAGTATTCAGAAAATATTATTTTTATTCAGGTGACGCTCAATGAGGGCAGAACTACTGATATGAAAAAAGCGTTCTATAAAGCTATCTGCGAAGGACTGGCTAACAAGCTCAAAGTAAGGCCCCAAGATATTGTGATTAATCTGGTAGAGGTCAATAAAGAAAACTGGTCGTTTGGCAACGGAGAAATGCAGTATGCACCCAAGGCCTAAAAGAGCAACAGTCTTTACTAACTTGTCATAAATCTCTCATCAATTTGACATAAAGAAGTCTCATAGTTAGCTCTAGGGGTTCTTGATTCATAACTATGGGGGATAACGATGAATAAATTTGCTTACTTATTGGTTGCAGTGATTGCTTTCTTTGCTGGTGCGGTCAGTGCATCTGCTTTAGGCGTGGACGGTATTGCGCCTTCGAAGAACAAGCTGGTTTCATATCTTGAGCAAGCCAACGCTCAATTTCAGGTTTACTAGTTAACTAGTAACATCAATCACTAAGGCCGCCTTCGGGCGGTTTTTGTTTTTATGGAAGATTGCAATGGGGCAAAGCCTATAATTTAGGCAGTCCTATCTTCAGAAAGCCTCATGGATATTACCCGCCGCGCATTTATTAAAAATACTGCAGGGGCTCTAGCCCTGCCATCCTTGTATCCACTTAGTAGCTTAGCCGAAAGCGATCAATGGAAGCGTTATGAGATTACTACCGAAGTCAGTATTGATGCGCCCAATCAGATAGTTCAGGCCTGGATCCCATTGCCTTTGAGCAAGGATACGGATTACTTCAAGACCATTTCGATTGCCACTGATGGCGATGCAAAACAGGCCAGCCTTTTCAAAACCCCAACGGGTGATACGCGGATGCTATGGGGTCAGTGGGATGCATCCAGCAATACGCGGAATTTAGTCAGTACGTTTTTGATTGCAACACGAGAACGTAATACCTTAAATGGACAATTCAATAAATCCTTAGTGTTAAGTAAGGATGAGAACGCATATTGGACGCGTGCTACAGAATTTTTACCAACCGATGGCATTGTCAAAGATAAGGCGCACGAGATTCTCAAGTCCTTGCCTAAAAATGCGAGTGATATCGAGAAAGCTAAAGCGATTTATAACTGGGTAGTTGAAAATACTTATCGCGACCCTGCAACCAAAGGTTGTGGTGTGGGCGATGTCAAGTTGATGCTGGAAACGAATAATCTGGGCGGCAAGTGCGCCGATATTAATGCCGTCTTTGTTGCGCTTGCGAGATCATCAGGCATTCCTGCGCGCGACGTATATGGTATCCGTGTAGATGATTCTGCAAGGGGCTATAAAAGTTTAGGAAGATCTGCTGACATTAGTAAGGCACAACATTGCCGCGCCGAATTTTTTGCTAAAGGTTATGGTTGGGTTGCAGTAGATCCTGCAGATGTGCGTAAGGTGATTCTGGAGGAGCCGGGTAGTCTCACTTTGACTGATCCCAAGGTGATCGCAATACGTGATTACTTATTTGGTAACTGGGAGATGAATTGGATGCCCTACAACTATGGCCATGACATTGCATTGCCGGGGTCAAAATTGGGCAGCAAAGGCAAGATTCCATTCTTAATGTATCCCCAAGGAGAAACTAAGGAAGGGCGCCTAGATTCATTAGATCCAGTCAATTTCAGATACAAAATTACTAGCAAACTGATTGCGTAGTTCATGCTGAAGATCAGAGGCGCCTTATTCTCTTTGTGCGCACTCGCGTTTCTCGTCATGCCTGCTTTTGCCCATGCTGAATGGGCTCCGCTGTCACAGTTGGGGCTAAAGCAACCCCTTTCCCTAGAGCTTAATAATCTGGAAGGAAAGACCATCAATCTCCAGCAATACAAAGGAAAGGTGGTTCTGGTCAATTTTTGGGCCAGCTGGTGTGAGCCTTGTAAGGAGGAGTTTGGCGAGTTGGTTTATCTCCAGGAAAAATATCAATCTGAGGGCTTAGTCGTGTTGGCGGTAAATCTGGCCGAATCTAGGCCGCGCATTAAAACTTTTCTCCAGGCAAACCTTCTTTCAGAAAACGCCTTACCTATTGTTTTAGATAACAGCAGTCTGACCTACCGTGCATGGAAAGTGCGGGGCATTCCGACTACGTATTTAGTCGATCGACAGGGGGTTGTGAAAGCCTATTGGATGGGGCCAATTGATGGGGAAGGGCCCAGCTTTCTAAAATTACTACAAGAAAATTTGAAGTAAGCTTGTCATCGGAGGCTCGCATTGCGCCCCCAATTTTTCCCTCTTGCAGTGCATTAAAAATGCAGCCGTAATGAAAAAACAGATACTAGACCCCTCCGAAACCCTTATGGGCAGTGATTTTGAGGCAATTTAGGCATATAAAAATATTTAACATTTATGTGATTTCCTGATTGTTTTAGCCTCAATAAGTGCATACAATGAACTCGTCAACAGACAAAAAATCCCCCACATTAAATTGCATACTCTCCAGGAGATAATATGAATAAAGCAGAATTAGTAGAAAAAATTGCAAACGATGCAGACATTTCTAAAGCAACAGCAGACCGCGTATTAAGCGCAACTATCGAGCAAATTATTAAAGCGGTTACCAAAGGCGACGATGTTCAGTTAATTGGTTTTGGAACATTTAAATCTGGTAAGCGCGCTGCCCGTGTTGGCCGCAATCCAGCTACTGGTGCAGAAATCAAGATACCTGCTGCTAAGACAGCAAAGTTTTCTGCTGGTAAGGCATTCAAAGATGCTGTGAATAAGCGCAAGTAATCGTTTATTTCAATGAAAAGCCACCTTCGGGTGGTTTTTTCATGCCTTTTTATTATTGAATGTACGGAAATCTCAGATGAAATTGTATTTACATTGCACATTAGCACTCTTGACCTCGATGATGAGCTTTATTGCTAGCGCTCAATCAAGCTCTACCCCCGTTTATCTACCAGCTTTTTATGAGTCAGTCATGAAGATGAAGCCTGAGGGTAAGTTGGGCCAAGTCATTAAAAAAGAATCGATTAGCACCACCATTGCTGGTGCTCGTGCCTGGCGTGTTGCTTATATTTCCTCTGATCTCGCTGGTCACAAAACTATTTCAACCGGATTAATCGTTGCTCCACTTGGTAAGGCGCCAAAAGAAGGGCGACCCGTTATTGCGTGGGCGCATGGAACCACAGGCACGGCACAAAATTGCGGACCATCACAATTGCCTAATCCTGCTCAGCCGTTGAGTGAATATTTCTTAATCGGTGGAAATGCTGGCACAGACTATGGATTGCCAGCAGTAGAGAAGTTTATCCAAGATGGTTATATTGTTGTGGCAACAGATTACCAAGGCCAAGGTGGTGGTGGTAAGCATCAATATATGATTTCAGGAACTCAAGCGCGTGACGCGATAAATTCCATTCGTGCTGCGGGCGATATGAAAGAAATCGGCGCAGGGAAAAAAGCCATGATCTATGGCTGGTCGCAAGGCGGCGGCACTGTATTAGCTGCTGCAAGCTCACCTGATTACATTGCACAAAAAGGAACCGCTTTTGATGACATAGAGCTTGTCGGATTTGTAGCTTTGGCCCCGCCTGATGTTTCAGCCACTATTGCTACGCGACCTAATGATCCGGTAGTTGCAGATCAATTCATTGGGCAGCTATTACAAAGCTTCTCCGCTAATGTAATGGACTTTACGCATGCCTCAATGACTTTTTGGGCAATACCAAACGGCTTCTCTAATACACGCCTAGAAGACATCTTTACGCCTGAGGGCGCGCAAGCAATCAATGCAATCTATACCGGCAAATGTATTCACACTGCGGCAGATACTATTACCTACAACTATGGTGATACGTATAAAGCATTACTCAAAACCAAGGCGGATAACACTCTTGCATGGGCTCAGGCTATTTACGACAGTGGCGTTGCAAAAGTAAAACCAGTTGCACCAGTCATCATTTTTTGGGGCACCAAAGACACGGCGGTTCCACCTGTCATGGGTGATTTATACCGTCAACAAATGTGTAAGTTAGGTGCCAATGTGACGCGGATTCAGTTGCCTGGGGAACAAACCCATTACACAACCCCTGCAGTATCGGAGCCTATGTATGTTCCTTGGGTAGAGGCACGCTTTGCAGGGAAACCTGTAGATAATGGTTGTGCAGATTTGCGATAGAGCCAGCGTGACTCTAATCTAGGAGATTGGTTTTATTGCTTTTCTGTTTAATAAAGTCAATGCCATATTTAATGATGGCAATAAAGAGTATTGAGCCAGCCATATCACCGATAAACATAGCAATGAAGTGATTTGCGCCACCGGAGTTTAGTCCTCGCGCAACAAACCAAAGCTGGTGAAGGCCTGAGCTTAAAAAAGAGTAAGCCGTAATGCTGCCTAAGAGTTGCTGCATATTGATATTGCTTAGATCGGGCGACACTTTGAGATTGTGGATGACAAAGTGCCTTCCGAGCAGTGGGGCTAGACCACAAATGACACCAATGCCAAGATTGGTGACGAGATCGGTTTCATAAAAGCCGATGTAGTTGATCAGCAGTGAGGCTAAGACCAAACCAGCAGCTCCGGCGAAATCAAAAATAAGGGTTAAGAAGACTCTCAGGCCAGCAGGGATGAAGATCCAGTTAACCCCTTGAGCATCCTCGATTGAAGCGGTGATGTAGCTATTGAAGTAGAAGAAGCCCATATACAGAGCGGCACTGAGAAGACATTCAATGGGGGCACGTAGCCAAGGCTTGTTAAAATTCATTTAATTATTATAAGAAAGCTCCTACTGAGCATGACGAATAAGCCGGTAATCGCCCAAAAGACTCCATGCCCAACAGAGGTTGAGGTGGGACAAGTGTATTTCTGGTGTGCCTGCGGAAAAAGTAAGCGTCAGCCCTATTGTGATGGCTCACATACAGCTTCTGGATTTAATCCCTTACGGGTTCAAGAGCCTGAAAGCAAAACTGTGTACCTCTGTGCTTGTAAGCAGACTAGTACGCCACCTTACTGTGATGGCTCACATCAAAAGCTCTAATCAGATTTATTTAAAGCGATACGCCAGAGCGACAAAGATATTGTCTTGAAAGGAGCGGTTCAGGACAGGACTATTGTTGATCCCATTGCCAAGCCATTTGCGCTTGCCATAAAGGTTCAAGTACCAACTGTCAACCACGGGAATTTCTACCATGAGGCCTGCCATTAAATTGCTTGTAGCTGGCGCAGTATAGGCGGAGTAGCCTGTGGCAACTGATTCGCCTGGAGTAATGCCGTAATAGTAGTTTGCATATTGAGAAGACTGTCTCTCAATGCCCACCTGGGGATAAACCACAACATGTTTAAAGGTTTCT
>Ga0214172_1001013_pt1 | contig 9482 bp, 11 predicted proteins | sample TroBogEpilimnion_29_FD_153010 | JGI IMG/M metagenome (GOLD analysis project Ga0214172, IMG submission 153010) | Freshwater microbial communities from Trout Bog Lake, WI - 12JUL2007 epilimnion | ecosystem: Environmental > Aquatic > Freshwater > Lake > Epilimnion/Euphotic zone | place: Trout Bog...
CCCCACCAGCAGTGCCAGTACCACCAGCGCCGCCGCCGCCGCCGCCGCCACCAGTGCCACTGCTGCCAGTGCCGCCAGCACTGCCTTGACCTGCGGTGCTGGCGCCGCCGGCACCGCCGGCACCGCTACTGCTAGCACCACCACCGCCGCTGCCGCCAGTACCACCAGCGCCGCCGCCAGTGCCGCCGCCGCCAACGGCATAAAGCGAGAAGTTTCCATTTGAGATGTAGGAGCCGCCGCCGCCGTAGCCACCGCTAGAACCACCAGCACCGACGACGACGGTCCAAGTCCCAATAGCAAGATACAACGAAGCGCTATAAACGAACCCACCAGCGCCGCCGCCGCCGTAGCCATGAGACGAACCAGTGGTGCCTCCTGGCGTACCACCGCCGTCCGCAACCACAAGAATCTCAACTGTTCCAGCAGTGGCAACGGTGATCGTTCCAGAACCGGTAAATTTATAGATTGTCTTAGGGGATCGCGTTGCAGAATCTATTGTTGGTGAACCAGTTGTGCCTGATACGGCAGCACGACCTACGCCGCCAGCCCCGAATACAAATCCTGCAAGTAAAGGCATGAATGTCTCCTATGCGAACTTAGTTGGGCCGCCAGCAAGAACCGTGAAGGTTGCCGCAGCAGTTTTAATGATTGTGAACGAATATACATCTATTGCGGAAGCGTTACCTGACGATGGGGCGGTTCCGCCCACCCATTTCGGGGTGACTGCCGACCCGTCAACTTGAAACGCCGAAGCGTAATAAGGCGTTGCGCCATTGGTATTCATAAAGACAACGCTGTAAGCATCGCCGACATTCATGATTGTATTAAGAGTTGTTCCAGCCGTACCCGTAAAGTTGAGAGTGAAGTTCGCAGAAGCGTTTGTTGTGTAATAAAGGATTCCTTGCGTGTAAGCATAAAAGGGGATTGTTCCCGTAGCCGCTGAAGCAGAAATCGTCATAAGCTCGCGTGGAGATGAAAGATATCCATCTGTAATTGTTGGCGCGGTGAGAGTTTTATTGGTGAGGGTTTGTGTACCCGTAAGGCTTACGACTGGAAGGTTTGTCGTGGTCTGAACGCGTACATCGGTGATGTTGGCGGTCAGGATAGAAGTGACGGAAGTTCCGACCAGAACCTGAGCTAATGCGATGGAGTTGGCTGGCGTAGCAGGTGCGACTGGTGAGGCGGCGGCTGTTCCCGTGACCACATTTACTACGATGTTATTTGTCGAGCCTGAGTAATAAGCATCATTGACGGTTAAGCAGACGAGATCAATGCGAGAGTTCGTTGCCGGCGCGGTAGCGATTGCCGCGTTCACTACGGCATCGTTGTAGGAGACATAAGTTCCCTGAGTTGTCGTGCTAGTTCCTACGATTGCAGCCCAACCTACGGCGATATTCACCGACATATTCGGCGTTCCGTTTTGAGTTACGGCAAGAGAGGTCAAGCCGATGATGCCCGTTGTCGCGTAAAGAGCCTGAGTTGTTAGGCGGTCATTTTCGGCTGGATGTGAGCCGTTTTGTAACCAGCTAGGCGGTGTGCGTAATGCCATTAGTTCTCCCTGTTAAGCGTAAGCATTGTTCCATTGTACCGAAGCGGTTGTCGTTCCTGCCGTTGTTCCCGAACCCGTGAAGTAGAACTGATTAGTCCCCGGAACTGCTGCGAACCATAGAGATGATCCTAGCAATAAGTTACGAGCAGGTGTCCCGTTGAGAAGGACTGTGCGATTAAGTAGATCAATCGAGATGACATCCGAAGCCGCCATTGTGTAGCTGAAGTTAAGAGAGGCGTTGGCTGTGACACTTCCAATGACCGGATTTGTTACAGGCCCATAGATAGAGATAAGCGGATAAGTGTTAGTCCATCCGCTATTGATGACTGTGGCGAATTGAGTGTTAGAACCACCACCGAAGGTCAAAGGATAAACACGGGGGTAGGTGCGACCTAGTGGGGTTGTGTAAGTCATAATCGCCGCCTGAACGCCGTTGTCGTAATAACGAGGGTCAGGGCAAAAGAAGTCATACTGAGCCTTGATATAGCCATAGGTGTATTCGGGGTCAATCGTTGCTTTTGCGGCTCTTACACGGGTGTTTATGAACTGTAAACCGTTAGCAGCGGAGAGCTGGAACTGAAGTGGGGTAGTGCCTGTTTGCTGAGGCTGAAGAGAGTTCTGCATAAGGTTGAAGTTCTGTTGAGCCGTATTCCCATTGCCAGAAAGGATAAGCATCGTCATGGTAATTGTTCGACCGTTAAGAAAATCTCGACCTGAGAACATCCCATCTTGGTAGCCGCGATCCGCATCTTGAACGCGCAAAGTTGGCAGACCTTCTAATCCATCAACCGAGGTAATTTGATAAGGCGAACCTGCGCCACCGAATACAAATCCTTTAAAGGCGAAAGAGTAATTATTGAGTGAGGATACGGTTGCCATTAGTCACCCCTTCTCATGGAAGTTCCAGAAAGTCCGGCAACGATTTGCGGGCTAGTGGCGATTGGTTGTCCGAACTTAGCCGCCGAGGTCACGGCGTTTGCCATATCTGCTGCTGTTGCGGTTGTCGAGGCATAGATAGTTGTGTTCACGCTGTTGTCTGTGTAGTTAGACATATCCTTCGGGCCACCTAAAGGATTGACGAGAGTTGTATTCGTTCCGCCCATAGACATTCCAATATTTGCGCCATAGCTAGAGATACTGGCTGTCGATGCACCGAGGGAGCCAAGAGAAGCGGCTACCGATTGAAGTTTGGTTTGAAGCGCATCAAGTTGTTTCATGGTCGAGTCTGAGATGGCAGTTACAGACTTGCTAAAGGCATCCTGAGCCGACTGAATGGAGTTCTGAAGGGTATCTTGCGCATTTTGTAAAGCAAGGTCACGGGCATCTGTGGCGGCTTTTGTAGCCTTATCTAAGGTGTCTTGGGCTGTGGTAAGTGATTTATTAAAGGTGTCGTTTTCTTTATCCATTGCCGTCTGCATGGCTGATGAGTTGGCGGCAAGTTGTGTTTGTAGATCAACGCCGACTTGCGCGTATTGCTGCGCGAGGGCTTGGGTAGCAAAACTCGTTCCATCGTTCATCTGCGCGGCAAGAGTATTGAGCCCGTTCTGAGATGTGTCTTGGATTTGAGCGTAGAGAGATTTAATAGAGTTTTGAGTGTCAGGAGTTGCGTTGAGGACTGACTGAGCAAGCGCATCTCCCTGTGCTGGCCCTTGTGAAATAACCTCATTGATGAAAGATTGATTGTAGCCCTGCGCAGCAAGAAGTCCAGCATCTTGTTGCAACTGCGTAATCTGAGCCATTTGATCTTGCAACTGAGATACCAGACCACCGGCAGTTCCTCCACCAGCCGTGAATAGTTTGCCAATGTCAATCTTGGTTGCGCTGGCAAACGCGCTAGTCATTGCATCAATAGATTGCTGAATAATACTCTGTCGATTATCGGCGGCGGCTTGCTCAATCTGCGCGGCTTTATCTGCGTACTGTTGCTGAATATTAAGCAAGTTTTCCTGATGGGTGGCAGTAGCGTTCTCGACTGCGGTGTTGTAATTATCTTGAGCCGTAGCCATAGCATCGTCATACTTTTGATTGATGTCTGCGACTGATTGGTTGTAAGTTTCGTTGGCTTTTGCTAAAGCATCGTCACGAGTAGCAGTTGCCGCATCCATCTTCTGTTGACGGTCTGTGAGAACCGCGTTCATCTGATCTTCTAGCTTGACTGCCTCATCGTTGTATTTCTTGATTTCGGCGTTGCGCTTGGCTAGTGCGGTGGCAGTTGCTTTAGCAGCAGCAGCGTGGGCTTTAGATACATTTCCAGCGGCTCCGAGGTTGCCTGTAACGCCGGTATCCCCACCCGCGCCAGTAGTTCCGGCAGTGGCGAGTTGGTCAGCAAGGCTAGCTCCCCCACCGATTTTCTTATTAGCTAGAGCATCTAAGCCCTTACCAAAATCACCGATTTTCTTTGCGGCTTCATCAATACCTGCGCCGATACCCTTGAAGTGACTGCCGATAAGAGGCAAGTGAGAGGCAGCATCTACAACTTTACCGATAGCCCCTACGATGTACCCAAGAGCATCAACGATTGCCTTAATAACATCAACGACGACTTTTCTTAGACCTTCGTGCGTGTTCCAGAGATTTACAAGTTGTTTAATCCAGTCGCCGATGGCGATGTTGTATAGAAAAACGATTGCTGGAATGAGAACGCCCGTAATAAACTCCATCAACTTTGTCAGGATCGGTATGACAACTGCGCCGACCTTAACTGCCACATCGTCAAACTTGGCTTTTAAGACTTCAATCTCGCCGGCGAATGTGTGAGTGTATCCAACTGCTTGCCCGCCGATCTTTTGGTTTAACTCATCCATTGCCTTAGTGATAGCCTGATTCTTGGGCAAAGTTGTGTCTAAAGTAATACCAAATTCTTTGAAAGCGCGAGCGTTACCCATTGTGGCTTTTTCAAGAGTGCCAGCGGCAGTAGCTAAATCTTCATGTTTGTAGCGAGCAAGATCAGCTGCCATTGTCATTAACTTGGTGGCTTCAGTTGTCGAGCCTGTTGCAGAAATTAAAGTCTTATATGCGCCCTCTGTGGCAGAAGTAGAAAAACCCAAAGCCGACATTTTTTCCGTTGTCGCTTGGATTTCTGTTCTATTGGCGGCGGTGTTTTGTTTTGAGTTATTAAGTGCCGTTGAAAGTTGTTCTGTGGCTACCTGTGTATCTTGGATTGCCTTAATAGCATCGCGCAATCCACCTTCTAGCATTTGTGCGCCCTGCATCATCAAGTTTCCACCAAAGACTCCACCCATGACAGTCTTTAATGAGGAGAATTTAGACTCTTGATTTTTAGCAGCATCGCCTACTTTTCCAAGTTCGGATGTGGCTTGATCTACTGCGCTAGTAAGGTTTCCAAGAGCGACTTGGATGTCAATATTTAATGGAGGGATATCGCCTGCCACTCTAAACCCCCATCGCTGCTCTTAGAAATCCTGATGCGATTATCTGCGCTTTACCCGTTGCGATGAGATTGTCACGCGCAGGAGTCATATATGGGTATTTTACCCCATTCCAATTAGATGAGCCTTGTTCTACTGCTCTGGCGTACTCGGCACCGGATTCAACGCTTGCGACATAAGTGCCAAATCCTTGATGCCTAACTGGTTGAGCGATGATATTGCGAAAGAGATTACCCGTTGCGATGTTCGGGCCTTCTCCTGATCGTGGGCCGATGTGAGGGTTGTGGCGTAACCTATTGTTCTTCTGAATCGGTGGGTTTGAAGTTTCGCTAGCGATTTTACGGGCATCAGTCCAGAGAGCAATAGAGATTTCTCTCGTAGCCAACTCACCTGCTTTGTCCATGCGATTTTGCCATGCCTTCAAAGCCGCTAAGACTTCGGGCAGGTTATCGCTCACCGGTTCTCCATCTTTTCGATCTTCACTTGCTCAATGGTATCGGCTATTGCTAACAACCACTCAGCGCGTATTGCTGGCAGATCATCTACTTGGTCAGGAGTCCAACCAAACTTATCTGCAAATCTAAAGTAGAACCATTCCTCATCGGGGTAATCAAAGTCTGAGTGTCTTTGAAACCCTTGAAGTAATCCTTTAAGCCGTTCTAGTTTTCTAAAGGGCTATCTGGGTTCTGGCGATTGAGGTCGGTGTCTGCAAGTTCAGGGAAAATCGCCTTGATGTAGCTTTCGGTTTCTTTAACGAGCAGAGAGTAGTCAGGGATTGGCAGTTCCTCGATGGATTCCTCTTTAACTGAAGGAACGAGAAGGTCGTATGACCACTCTTCAATGATTGCGGCGAGAAGTGCGTTACTGATAGCAATTCCGCGCTCTGCTGCTGACCCACCATCGCCAGCCTTCATAATGCGGTTGCGATCTTTAACTTTAAGTGAGTTAGGGTCTTTGAGGGTAACTGTTGCGCCTGATGGAAGTGTAAGTTTTGACATGATGCCTCCTAGTAGTTTGCCTTCTGATTATCTTAGCAAAGATAGGCAATGGGGGGATAAGCGAAGGCGGGCTTATCAACCCCCACTGCGGTCTATGGGTTAAGCGACTGAGGTGGTTACTGCGTTCTTGATAACCCACTTGATAGGTGAGTATCCGACAGTTCCAGCATCGGTCAGGTTGCCTTGAGCGTTGAAATCAACGAGGACTTCAACGAAGTCCTTAGAGCGTTCGATAACGGCGAGTGTGTACGCGCCCTTTGTCATCGTGGCTTGGATTGATGTTTGAGTTGCACCTGTTCCAGTTGTCCAGTTAAAGACGAGGGCTGGTTGGGTGTTGGTGAGGTAGTTGGTGAGCTGAGTGTCATTCTCCATGAGGATTGTGGCTTTGCCCGTTACCTCTAGTGCACCGAGGAATACCTGATAAGGAGTCTGCACATTTGAGATTCCATAGACAGGAGTTACTGGTCGCTTGAGATCAATGTTTCCATCTGTGTTGGTTGAGATCGTAGTACCAGCAACGCTGACAGTTCCAGTCCAGACAACGCTTGGAAGGACAGTTGAGAAAGATGGAGTTGGGGTCGATGCGGTAGCGGACTGCCATCCTGTTGACTTAGCATCGTATTCGAGAAGTCCGTCAGCACTCCACTTGAGAGAGAAATCTGAGAACTGATGACCTGTCCATGAGCGAACGCCGGCACCGTAGAAGTCAAGCAAGGTGTAAGCAGAAGGTTGAGCATCTGCGCCTGATGTTGCTGAGTTTTTGAGTGCGAGGGTGTGGACATAAGGTGCTGAGCCTGAAACGACATCTTCACCAAGTACACCAGCAAGAGGGTAGATCACGGTGTCGGCGAATACTGCTCCACCGAAGTCAAAGGTTGAGTGAACGCGGCCTTGTAGGTAGTTGTAATTCTTGACAAGCGATCCACGCAAGCCCTCATCGTATAGAGGTGTGTAGATATCTTGTGGCTTGACTGTTGATGCAATGACAGGGATGTAGGCGGTTGGGGTTGTGACCGCAGTTCCCTTTGTTGTCTCTTTAGCGATACCTACATACGAACGATGTGTATTTTGTAGTGCCACTTACTCACGCTCCTTGCGTTGTGTCAGGCGCGGCTGACGGGGTTGGTGTTTTCTTTGGTGCAGAAGCGAGAGTTACATCGGCGGAAATGATCTCGTCTGCCGAGTCGAAAGTATCGCCGGGCTTGACGGTCAATCCAAGTGTAGGAAATTCCTTCACTTCATCGCCGTTGTATTGATAGGTTGCCATTGCTCTCCTAAGCCTGAATCATTTGGGTAACATCGAATCGAATCTCTGCAAAGGTTTCAGTCGCTCCGTTGTCGGAAGTTACTGGCTCCCCGTATAGACAGTCAATCGCTGGTTCCGCGCCTTGCCAGACATTAACCTGCGATGAATCGCCGAAATTGTGACTAGCTCTGAGCGTTCCCTTGATGTTGTCCACTAGTGTATCAAAATCTGCCATAGCATCTTCGGCGTTATTTTGTAAAGAGTGATGAAAGATTTGCAGGACAACGGTGTAATCAACGCGTTTCCAGCCATTAGTTGCGCCACCGATTGCAAGACGGGTTTCGCGCTCGCTCTGGATGAAAATTACGGCGGCGGCTCGACTCATCTGCCCTGCCGTTGCATTTACCTGATAGTTGATGCGCTTTGGAAAAGATGTAAAGACTTGGTTGAGGGTAGGGATAGCCGCCCCAACTAGATACGAATAGAGGGTTGATCTGAGATTGGCGCGACCTGCTGCCATTAACGCATCCTTCGGAACGGCGCAAGAAGTTGCTTGGCGAGAGCTATGTCTGAGCCAATGATTTCTTGAACGCTTGGGCCACTAGAAGCGCGAGTTGTGACTGCCATTGTAAGCGAGTTATCTCCGCGAACCTTGAGAAACTCGGTCGTAGCCAAGATCGCAGCCTCTTTAACTGCTTGTGGCATATTGCCAACCGCTACGCCTGAAGCGTGGGTGTATTTCAGGGTTCCCGTGATATTAACTGTGCTTGAGCCGTAGGCGTAGGTGGGTGAAACGACAACTTGCTCGGTGTTTGCGCCGTCATAGATAGTGACTACGGTTCCAGCCGTTAGACCGATTGGATCAACCATTGTGAAAGATGTTCCACCGGCGGTAGCTGAAGCGATCAAACCATTACAAAAGCCAGCGGTGTAGTTATATGAGGCGTAAATACGGGAACGGGTAGATGGTGGGAAGCCGAATGATAGTGGGCCTTGTGATGAGTAGGAAAGCCCGACCTGACTCATTGGGTAGATAACTTGGGACTTCTCAAACCAGCATGATTGAAGTGCACCATCGGAAACGGCAGTCATGTTGGTAGGGGTCACGCCATAAGAAAGGCTATTGAGGGACACGATGTTGTTGTAGTCTGGCGAGAGAACGAGAAATCCCTCTTGGCTGATACGGGCGCGGGATTGCTCTGTGAAGTTTTGAGCGATAAGAGGTTGGTTTACATAAATATCAATCCATGATGAGGCGCGTTGGATGACTGAAGATAACTCTGCATCTTGTTGAGCAGAGGTACCGCCGACCACGAGGTTGTTATAGTCAATCGCCGTTGGAGCGTTCTTGTATTCAGCAATCGTCAGATAAGAACCTGATTGGAACTGTGTGATCGGCGATACTGCTGAAACCATTGTTAATCTCCGTCTGTTTTAGGACTTGCTTGATCGTAACCGCATTTTGAGCATAATGAGAACCAGTTGGCTCTTCCGCAGTTAAGGCAAGTGTACCCTCTGTCATTATCGCCTTGCGTGTGTAATGCGAGGTTTGCCTCTGTAAAGCCTTCCGCTTTTAATGCCTTGATGTCTTTAGGATTTTCTGCGCGATACAAGCCGGACTTATCAGCGCGTAAAACTCTTGAACCTGATTGCCTTTTAATTTCGACTTCTTTAGCGAAGCCATCTCTAGGAACTAAGCGTGACACGATTTGCCTTTCTTATAGAACAGGGAGAGAGCCGATTAAGACCCTCTCCCCATTATTTACTAATTACTACGCAGAAACGATTCCTGAAACTACGCCATTCCAAGCAGGAGCAGCGCAGAAGAATGTTCCTCTGAAGTAAGTTGAGAACTCATAGGCGAACTGAGTGACAGGCCATTGAATACCCATGTAGTCCTGCACCATGTAGTTAGCCCAGACATCACTAACCTCTGTGTCAGGAATTGGCAAGGTGTAGGAAAGAACTGGAGCTACACCCTGTGGAAGCCAAGGATGAACAGTCAAAGGTACTGACTTTCCTGTTGTTTCGTTCACGATTCCATTAACTACTGAGCCGTAAGTAACGCCAGAGGTTTCATCTTGTGAAATCTGCAAGCGATAGTTAGCGTTTGCAGAACCCTTGATCGCATCTGAGAGTTGCTTGCGGTCTGAACCGTTAAGTAGAACCTCATCTGGATCAGCCTTTACTGAGTTGTAAAGGTTAGCGAATACAACTTGGAACTCTGTTCCCGGGTTTGTATTGCTGAAGGTTGTGTTGATGTTGTTGTTGTATCCGGTGTTAGCACCAAGAACAGTTGT
>Ga0214172_1001018_pt1 | contig 9431 bp, 3 predicted proteins | sample TroBogEpilimnion_29_FD_153010 | JGI IMG/M metagenome (GOLD analysis project Ga0214172, IMG submission 153010) | Freshwater microbial communities from Trout Bog Lake, WI - 12JUL2007 epilimnion | ecosystem: Environmental > Aquatic > Freshwater > Lake > Epilimnion/Euphotic zone | place: Trout Bog...
GAATTATATGATGTCCAATATCCATTGTTATTTAACCAAGTAACAGCAGAATTCGCATCAACAAAAGTTTGATCGAAAACTGTATTAACCAAACTCACCATTGATGGGTCCGACAAAGTTGTAGAACGTTTGAATTTTACAGATGCCGATGGAGGAAAAACACCACCTGGTGTAGGTTGACTATTTGTAGTATCTACAATTGCGATAACGTAACCAGTAGATTCATCCGGTCCTTCCCACCAAGTTACACCACCATAATTTTGTGAATAATCAATTGATGGGTCTGTTTGATAAGATAAAAGACCGATATTTCCCGCATCACCTATTGGGTCTCCTGTGTTATTATATGCGAATGCTCTTGTTGTGTAAATTCTTGACATTTTTTTTGTTTTTTTATTTTTTGTTTTTTTATTTTTTGTTTTAATATTTTGCCGCTAATGCTTGTACTCTTATGGTCATTGCTGAGTTACCACTTGTTGATGCTGACCAAGTCATACCATCATTGGATGTTGCCATTCTATTTGGTGTTACACCACCGGCAACCCATTGTGTTCCACTCCAAGCCACACATAATGCTGTACTTGATATAATTGAATTTCCGTTTGTTGAACCTGACCAAGTAGTACCATTACTTGAATATGCTAATGTATTTGTACCTTGCCCTGCCACAACCCATTGACTTCCATTGTATGCAACACTACAACCTAATGATGATATCACTGAATTTCCGTTTGTTGTACCTGACCATGTTATACCGTCTGTTGAATAAGCTATAGTGTTTGTTCCTGAGCCAACTGCAACAAATTTACCTCCTCCCCAAGCCACACCATAAGCTGTGGTTGTAAATATAGAAGTACTATTAGCAGTTGCAGTCCAAGTTATACCATCATCAGAATATGCTATTGTTGTTTTTGGATTTGCACCTCCTCCTGCTTGAGCCGTTGCAACCCATCTTGTACCATTATACGCAACACCTGTTGGTGTACTTCCAAAAATATTTGAGTTTGTTGCTCCTGACCAAGTTTTACCATCTGTAGAATACGCTAATTTAGCCGCAGCTGAAGAGACACCCACCGCAACCCACTTACCACCACCATATGCAACGGCCCTTACTTGTGCTGTAAAAGTTGAGCTTCCATTAGTAGAACCTGACCAAACATTTCCATCGGTAGACCACAATAAAGAATTTGAATTACCACCACCTGGTGTACCTCCTGCAACAAATATATTACCATCAGTTGCCACAGCGAATGCGGTACCAGTTAAAAAGGTGTTGCTATTAGATGAAACCGTCCAAGTATTACCACTATCATATGAATAACTTGAAATAGGACTTCCTACCGCAACCATAATTGTTGATGGCATTGATGTTGGTGTTGGAGTTTGTGTTGGAGTAGGTGTGTTAGTTGGTGTATGAGTTGGTGTTATTGAAGGTGTAATAGATGGTGTAGGTGTTACACTTGCTGTGATGCTTGGTGTTGGTGTAGTTGTAGATGTTGGTGTTGGTGTTACTGAAGTAACGCTCGGTGTTGGTGTTTGAGTTGGTGTTGGTGTTGGACTTGCGCCAGGTGCATTATTAAATGTAAGACTAATTGTTGAACCTGAAACAAATCTCGTCGATGCTGCTTGTATTAATTGAGATGAACGAGTAACATTAAGGTAGAAAAACGAACCATTTACTTGGTAATCACTTGAAATTCCTGAATATATTGCAACACTACTTCCTTGAGTTATTGAAAGTGTACCACCACTTGTTTGTAAATTTTGAAATTGTGTCAAATAACTTGTTCCTGCACTATCATTGTTATTGAAATATAATGATAATGTACCACCTGTATAATTTGGACTATAAGTTCCCAAACCTCCAACTGTATTAATAAATGTCGCATTACCATTAGCTGCTGGAGCTGTCATCACGGTTTGATTATCAGGTGAATAGAAGAACCAACCTGGTCCGTTATATCCAACTGTTGGTGTAGGTGTTGGTGTAGCTGACGATGGAGATGGACTTGGTGTTGGTGAAGGTGCACCAACAATTACATCAAATGTAAATGCATTTGCTCCACTTCCCCAACTATATGTGTATGTTCCATTTGTGAAGCCCATACCTGATAATGTCTGACTACCAAATGTTTGAGTGCTTGAAATATTTGTTCCTGATGTATAACCAACAGGTACTATTAAGTTATATGGCGGAGCCATATTGAAAACAACTCCAAATACGTCACCACTAGTTGATGTTGATGAACCACCACCTGCTCCGAAGCTTGTTGGATTTGTTGTAAACCCACTATATTCATCGAAATTAACACCAGTTGTACCCATCAAATATGTTGCCGTGCTAACACCTATTCCGTTTCCACCATAAGGTCCTGCGTTTGATTGTACAAGAGTTAGACCATTGATATTCAATGAACCTGATGCGGTCATAACAACATCAGGACCAACTTGACTAATAGTAACACTGAATGCTGCTGAATTTGTTGTTGTTGTTGGAGTTGGTGTTGGTGTAACTCCTGCTTGTGATGTTGTTGGTGTTGGTGTAGCTGTAGCCGTATTTGTTGGTGTTAAAGTTGGTGTTGCAGTATGTGTAGGAGTGGCTGTTTGAGTTAATCCAATTGATAAACTTGGTGTTGGTGTTGGTGTTCTTGTTACCGTACTTGTAGGTGTAGCTGTAGGTGTTGTAGCTATTGTTGGTGTTGGAGTGGGGGTAACTGGTGTGCCGCTATATGAAGTCCAAAGACCATTATTTGTTAACCAAGTAAGAGCAGTTGGAACATCTGTAAATGTAGATTGTCCTATTGAAGGAGGAAAATGATTTATTAAATATAAAAATGAGGCGTCAGTTAAAAATTCCGATCTATAAAATCCCACATAAGCTGTTGATGGATAAACACCATCAGGTGTTGTTTCATCATTACCAGGGTATGGTTGTGCAATCACATAACCCGAAGATTCATCTGGTCCTTCCCACCATTTAACTCCACCATAATCTTGTGAATAATCAATACTATTATCGTTTCCTATAGCTAAATTACCAAGTTGTTGTGTTCCACTAATTGGTGAACCTGTATTATATGCGAACGCTCTTGTTATTGGACTCAAACTCATTTTTAAATTTATTTACTATAAATATTATGAGTTTATTAATATATTCTATGTGAATGTTAATTTCCAAGAAATTAATTCTTGATTATCATTCAAACCACCTGTACCAGCACCAAATCCGATATAATATAAACCACTATCAAAAGTGAAACTTGAATATGTGAAAGCAGCTGAACCTGGTTTGCTATTTGTTGTTGAAATATATAATTTAGCTTGTGAAGCTGCATTATCGTAATCTAACCAATAATATAATGTTTGTCTCCAACTTGTGCCGTAGTTTTGATCACCTTGAGATGTGTTATTTTTAAACCAAGTAACATTATTAACAGTATAAGTCGTAAAACTCAAAGCATTAGGAACTGTAGATGAATTTATTCTACTAACACCACCACCTGATAATCCTGTTGTGTTATTAGTTGGAGTCCATTGTAAACAAAAACCATCGGCACCTGTACCTCCACCAATATAAAATGACCATTGAACAGAGAAATTTCTATTATATTTAGTCACATTCGATCTATAAACATTTCCAACTTGTGCATTGGTATTTGTTGTTAGATAAATTATGTTTGATGATGTAGTTGCATTACCAACTAAAGATAAACCTGAAGTTGATGAAAAGTCAGTATAGTTAAAACCATCAATATTTGGTGTTTTTGTAGGTGTTAATGTTGGAGTCGGAGTTAATGTTTTTGTTGGTGTAATACTTGGTGTTGGTGTTAATGTATTTGTTGGTGTTATACTTGGTGTAGGTGTCAAACTTCCTGTTGGTGTAATACTTGGTGTTTGTGTTGAGCTCGGTGTTACAGTATTTGTTGGTGTTTGAGTAACAGTAATCGTTGGCGTAATAGAAGGAGTTAGTGTTGGTGTTACACTTGGCGTATTTGTTGGTGTACGAGTTAACGTCACACTTGGAGTTGGTGTTTGTGTTGAACTTGGTGTTATTGTAGGAGTTAACGTTGGTGTTACACTTGGTGTAATTGTAGGAGTTATTGTTGGTGTAACACTTGGTGTAGGTGTTTGTGTTGGTGTTGCACTTGGCGGTGGACTATAACTTGTCCAATAACCATTAGTGTATAACCAATTAACTGCATCATTAGTTGATAAGAATGGGGTTAAACCGTTTCTTGTTGGTAATGAATTACACGTATATAAAAAAGTACTATCAGTTAAATCTGTTGATTGGTAAAATCTGAACCATTCATAAACACCACTAATTGGTGTCGGTTCAGTTTGTTCTGTTAATGGCATTGCAATTACATATCCTAAACTTTCATCAGGACCTTCCCACCATTTTACACCACCGTAATCTAAATCATATCTTGTTGAACCCGTGAACCCGATCGCAATATTACCAACTTGTAAAGTTCCACTAATTGGTGGGCCAGGATTGTGTGCAAAAGGTCTTGATGTACTTGAAATCGCCATATGAGTATAAATATCTAAAAATATAAATAACTATCACCACAAAAACATTAATATTTGTTATGGAATAGTTGTAAAATCAGCTGTCGCAACATATATATTTGATTGACCTGAGGCCCAAGTTAAAACATCAGTAATACTTGTACCTGTTGAACCAAATGATTTTAAAAAAAATATACATTGAGTATCATTATATGCAACATGTATTGAAGGGCCTCCTGTTGTTCTATCCACATAAATGGTATAACCACCAGAAGGTGGTGTTATACCATTATAGAATCCTGTTGCAGAAGAAGGCCCATAATCAGCATATCCTGAAACACCAAATGATTGATTCCCTTGTAATTTTGATTTATACCCCGATGCTCCGTGTGCAATACAATTTGACATAATTTTAATTTTTAATAAGTTCCTCCATCTATTATATTTGAAAATACTAATGTTCCATCACTGTCCGCGTAACCTAAAACACTATCTAATGATAATGAACCTGTTGGTAATGGTGTGAAAGCAACCTGACTACCTGAGTTAAGTAACATCACTTGAGATGAAACATTCCCATAATCAATAGCATTTGTTCCAATTATATTTACGTTACCATCAATTTTTAATGAACCCGTAATTTGAACAGAACCTGTTAAAGATTGAGTATTACTAATATCATTACCAAATATGTTTGAACCACTACTATATGTTACAGATGCTGTTTCATATGTTGTTTGAACATAATTGAAAGAACCTGAATTCGCATATACCGTGTCTGTAACATATAAAGAACCTGTAATTCGTATTGTATTTGTTGTTTCCCAAGTTGAATTACCTGCATCATAAGAGAAAAGTGAATCTCCTGAAGTACCACTTGAACCATCAGTTCCTGAAGTACCACTAGATCCGTCCGTTCCTGATGTGCCTGATGTACCATCTGTTCCACTAGTTCCTGAAGTTCCATCAGAACCACTTGTTCCATCACTACCTGAAGTACCACTTGAACCATCAGAACCACTAGTGCCCGAAGTTCCATCACTACCTGAAGTACCATTTGTTCCATCAGTTCCTGAAGTACCTGAAGAACCATCTGAACCACTAGTTCCTGATGTTCCATCAGTTCCATCTACACCTGATATACCTGAAGTTCCACTTGTTCCATCAGTACCTGATGTTCCGTCTGTACCTGAACTCCCCGATGAACCACTTGTACCTGAAGAACCAGAAGTGCCGTCAGTTCCTGAAGAACCCGATGTTCCTGAAGAACCTGAAGTACCATTACTTCCACTTGTTCCTGAAGAACCACTAGTGCCCGAAGTTCCATCACTACCTGAAGTACCGCTCGTTCCATCACTACCTGAAGTTCCACTAGTACCATCTGTTCCACTCGTACCTGAACTACCATCTGTACCACTTGTTCCATCAGTTCCACTCGTACCTGAAGATCCGTCAGTTCCTGAAGTACCACTTGTACCATTGAAACCAACCGCACCGTCTAAATTGATTGACCAATTACTATATGTACCACTACCCATTCCACCTTCAATTACCGCAGCTAAGAATATACCAGTTGAAGGATTGTAGTTATCGACTCTTGCAACCATATAATTGTTAATATCATATGCTATTACAATGTCTTGTGCAACTGTATATGCTAAATTAGTACCTGCTGTGAATGTAATTGTATCACCTGAAACAGTATCTAAAGTTAATGTTGTTGTTGATGTTGTAGAATATTTGTCACCATTAAGTCCTGATGTACCCGAAGTTCCATCAGTTCCACTTGTACCTGAAGTGCCGTCAGTTCCTGAAGTACCACTTGTACCATCCGTTCCACTTGTACCTGATGTACCATCAGTACCTGAGCTTCCTGAAGAACCTGATGAACCGCTACTTCCTGAAGAACCACTTGTACCAGAAGAACCACTTGTACCATCAGTACCTGAAGAACCACTTGTACCTGAAGAACCTGAAGTTCCGTTACTACCACTTGTTCCTGAAGAACCTGATGTACCACTTGTTCCATCACTACCTGATGTGCCTGATGTACCATCTGTTCCATCAACACCTGATATACCTGAAGTACCGCTCGTACCATCACTTCCTGAAGTTCCGTCACTTCCACTAGTACCTGAAGTACCATCAGTTCCACTTGTACCTGAAGTACCGTCACTACCTGAAGTACCATCACTACCTGAAGTACCTGAAGTTCCGTCTGATCCACTAGTGCCACTTGTTCCATCACTACCTGATGTACCTGAAGTTCCGTCAGTACCACTTGTACCTGAGGTACCGTCAGTTCCATCTACACCTGATATACCTGAAGTTCCACTTGTTCCATCACTTCCTGAAGTTCCATCTGTACCTGATGTACCGCTTGAACCATCTGTTCCACTTGTACCCGATGTACCATCCGAACCACTTGTTCCTGATGTACCATCTATACCTGAAGTTCCTGAAGTACCATCTGTTCCAGACGTTCCATCACTTCCTGAAGTTCCACTTGTTCCATCTGTACCGCTCGTACCTGAGGTACCGTCAGTTCCTGAAGTACCATCTATACCTGAAGTACCACTTGTACCGTCACTTCCTGAAGTACCGCTTGTTCCATCTGTTCCGCTTGTACCTGAAGTACCATCGCTTCCTGATGTACCTGATGTTCCGTCAGTACCACTAGTTCCTGAAGTACCATCTGATCCAGATGTTCCACTTGTACCGTCAGTTCCTGAAGTACCACTAGTACCATCCGTACCGTTAATTCCTGATATACCTGAAGAACCTGAACTACCATCCGTACCACTTGTTCCTGAAGTTCCGTCTGTACCACTAGTACCACTTGAACCATCTGTTCCTGAAGTACCACTAGTACCATCTGTACCACTTGAACCTGAACTTCCACTTGTTCCTGAAGAACCGTCTATTCCCGAACTACCACTAGTTCCATCTGTACCTGAAGTCCCACTTGTACCGTCGGTTCCTGAAGTACCATCACTACCTGAAGTACCTGATGTTCCATCACTACCTGAAGTGCCACTTGTACCGTCGGTTCCACTTGTACCAGAAGAACCATCACTACCTGAAGTGCCACTTGTACCGTCCGTTCCACTTGTACCAGAAGAACCATCCGTTCCTGAAGTTCCATCAGTTCCACTTGTACCTGAAGTACCGTCACTACCTGAAGTACCGCTTGTTCCATCTATACCTGATGTACCGCTTGAACCGTCTGTTCCTGAAGTACCGCTTGTTCCGTTAAATCCAACTGCTCCATCTAAATTGATTGACCAGTTGCTATATGTACCTGTTCCTTGACCTCCCTCAATCACTGCCGCTAAGAAAATACCTGTAGCAGGGTCATAACTATCAACTCTTGCAATCATATAATTGTTAATATCATATGCTATTACAATATCTTGAGCTGTTGTATAAGCTAACCCCAATCCAGCAGTGAAAGTAATCGTATCACCGGAAACTGTATCTAAAGTTAATGTTGTTGTTGATGTTGTAGAATATTTGTCACCATTAAGTCCTGATGTACCACTTGTGCCACTAGTACCATTAGATCCACTTGTACCTGAAGTACCGTCTGTTCCACTAGTACCTGAAGTACCATCGCTACCTGAAGTACCACTAGTACCATCTGTTCCTGAAGTTCCGTCTGAACCTGATGTACCTGATGTTCCATCACTACCTGAAGTTCCACTAGTACCATCTGTACCTGAAGTGCCACTTGTACCATCCGTACCACTTGTTCCTGATGTGCCATCTGTACCGCTTGTTCCATCTATACCTGATGTACCACTAGTTCCGTCTGTTCCCGAAGTACCGCTTGTACCTGAAGATCCGTCAGTACCACTAACACCTGATATACCTGAAGAACCACTTGTTCCTGAAGTTCCATCAATACCTGAAGTACCGTCACTACCTGATGTACCACTTGAGCCATCAGTACCACTAGTGCCTGATGTTCCATCAGTTCCACTTGTACCCGATGTACCATCAATACCACTTGTTCCACTAGTTCCGTCAGTGCCACTTGTGCCTGAAGTACCATCAATACCTGATGTACCGTCTGTTCCGCTTGTGCCTGAAGTACCATCTATTCCTGAAGTACCACTAGTACCATCCGTACCACTTGTTCCTGATGTACCATCCGTACCGCTAGTTCCTGAAGTACCATCAGTACCTGATGTACCACTTGTACCATCAGTTCCATTAATTCCTGATATACCTGAAGTACCACTAGTACCATCGGTTCCACTTGTACCTGAAGTACCGTCTATACCTGATGTTCCACTACTACCGTCTGTACCACTTGTACCACTAGTACCACTTGTACCACTTGAACCATCAGTACCACTAGTACCATCGGTTCCACTTGTACCTGAAGTACCGTCCATACCTGATGTACCTGAAGTGCCATCTGTTCCGCTAGTTCCTGATGTACCATCTGTACCATCAACACCTGAGATACCCGAAGATCCTGAGGTACCATCTATACCTGATGTTCCACTAGTTCCGTCTGTGCCTGATGTTCCTGAAGTACCATCAACACCTGATGTTCCACTAGTTCCGTCAATACCACTTGTTCCCGATGTACCATCTGTTCCACTAGTACCGCTTGAACCGTCTGTTCCACTTGTACCATCAGTACCTGATGTACCACTAGTACCATCCGTTCCTGAAGTACCATCCGTACCACTTGTACCTGAAGTACCATCTGTTCCTGAAGTACCATTAGTGCCCGCTTGAGCTATTAAATTCCAGTTACCACCCGGAGGTGCTGAATTCGTATTTAAAACATTTGCAACGTATGAGCTACCATCATAATCAACAACATCATTTAAGTAATATGTTGTGAGTGAATCCCAAGTTCCTCTTGATGTAAAACCAAGACCACTTGTACCTGATGTACC
>Ga0214172_1001026_pt1 | contig 9342 bp, 11 predicted proteins | sample TroBogEpilimnion_29_FD_153010 | JGI IMG/M metagenome (GOLD analysis project Ga0214172, IMG submission 153010) | Freshwater microbial communities from Trout Bog Lake, WI - 12JUL2007 epilimnion | ecosystem: Environmental > Aquatic > Freshwater > Lake > Epilimnion/Euphotic zone | place: Trout Bog...
AGATGTGACCAACCATTTGAGACGTTCGTGATTTCTAGCCAAAGCAGGTTCGTGTCAAAACTGTATCCAACATAGCCATTGGTAAAATCAGATCCGGTAAACGCTATGCGACCCGGCCCAGCAGCTCCGGTAAGCAGAAACGGCATCCCAGCCAGCATCCGCCTAAAAGCACCTTTCATGGGATGCAATGCGACTTGAACCGCTGGATCTTTCCAGAGCAAGATGTGATGTTCGAAATAAACACCGGTGTTGCTGAGTTCCAAGTGCAGTGCCGGAACTAGTTCGCCTTCGATGTGATAGGTGACGCCACCAAAAGTTTCATTCTGGATGCTGGTAGTTAATTGGATTGGAACAGCCATAATTTATATTTGGTAGTTTAGTAAAGTTGACAATGATTTGAACGCCACCCCGTCTCGCCGTCAAGCTAAACCAAATTTCTTTGCTTGAGAAATCACGGACGAATCCGAATCAACGGCTTTATTCAACTTGGAACGGCAGTTCATCTCAGACCAGGGCCGGTGCATTTAAATTAACGGGACTCGTTTGGCATGCCTTTTTTTAGACCAGTTTTTATATATTGTCATTTGATCATGCCAGGGTCAGCAGCATTCCCTTTTGCGGTTTTCAACATCTGAGGGAACACGGTTTTATCACCAAAATAGCGTAATCTTGTGGCCTCACATTTTCAGAGATCCTCAGAAATTCAGCCCATTGACCGGCATTATACGCATACCACGCATAGTTTTTGTATATTCCGGTCTCGCCTGGGTTCAATTGGAAAAAACGTTCATAACTATACTTGAGGTCTGGCCACACATCCGGTTGTTTCCAGTACGCTATAGAAATTCCATTTTAGGATTTAATAAATTCATCAAACTGTTCAAGAAATATAAAAGCTCAAGTGCAACAGTTTACGAAGGACACACCGTTCTGATGTGGGATTCCTCCGAATCAATTTTTAAGGGGAACATGTATGAGCCTGATTTACGCGCTTAAGGCAAAACAACCGAACCTTTACCATGTAATCCACGATTACCTTGGTGAGATTCGTGAGTTCAAAAAGCGCGTGAGCAAGCCGCACTTGGTCATTCCGCTGGTCGTGCTTAAATCCATTGAATGGGGCATCTACAGGTGGCACAAAACGCCCATCAGAAGATTCTACGGAGTTAAAAGCAATGAGTTGATCTACATGATCACAAACGCCTGTAACGACCGCTGCCCGAAATGCGGTATATGGGAAAAACCTGAACCGAAAAGCCAGCATCTGTTGATCGCTCATTTCATCAACTGCCTAAAACGGCTTCATCACAATTTGTATCAAGTCACGTTGACTGGCGGTGAACCACTTCTATTCAAGGCCGACGTGATGCTCATTGCCAGAGAAGCCAAGAAACTTGATGTTCCTATGGTGATCGTCACCAATGCCAGGATGGTGGATGAAGAATTTTTAACCCAATACAAAGCACTCGGGCACATTTTGGTAATCTCGGTAGACTCAGTGGAACGTGAAAAATGGAATGAGTTCAGGGGTCGAACCAGCTTTGATCTGGTGATGCCTAAAATAATGCTAGCCAAAGAAATTCTCGGCGACCAATTAAGAATCCAGTCCGTGCTGTCAAAAGAATCAGCCCAAGAAATTCCCAAAGTGTCTGAATGGTGTAAACGACAGGGTCTCCAACACAATGTTCAATTGTACCAGGACTTTGGAGCTTACAACTGGCGCAACATGGTTTCAAAGGAACAAATGGTTGCCGATGATACGCCCTGTGCCGCCAGAAAGAACATCTGCATTTACCCCAATGGCGACGTTGTAAAATGTTTTGACCACCGCAGAATTCCCTTGGCAAATGAGCCCTTGGGCAACATCGCTAGACAGGACATCATTGAAATACTCTGTACCAAGCGCTCGACGCAGGTTTCGAAAATCATGAAGACCTGCAATCTTCCCTGCAAAAACATGTCTTGTAACAAACCCCAAACGCTTTTGTTCAACTGATGTCAGGGGAAACAGACATCATTATTCTCAAGGGAGCTCCGGCTTCAGGCAAATCACAAGCTGCCAAGAGTCTGACTCGGTTCTTTCCCGAGGGTGTCAAAATCGAGGTTGATAATTTACGGCAAATGGTGATTTCAGTAAATTGGAAGAATCAAGCTGAGCACATCAATCTGCTGCAGGTAGCCGCAAGGCTGGCCTACGACTTCCGCAAATCGAATTTCAAGCCCGTGATCGTGGTGGATACGTTTAGTGGTGATAAAATAAAAAACTTCATGGCCATCCTGAAAGAATTGGACGACTCATTTCGAATACAAATCTTCAGCCTTTATGCGTCCGAAAATGTTCTCCAAAAGAGACTGGAAGCGCGCCCGGTTGGAGAGTTTAAGGATTTCGGCATCAGCAAAAAACTGAACGAGGATATTCTTAAATACAAAGTCGAGGCTGAGCATCAAATTGACACCTCCTTCCTTTTGCCAACTCAGGCTGCCGAGATGATTTATCGAAAAACACGCGCAGCAGACCCAAGTCCTGGCGGCGGTTCATCAGATCATGTCCTCCGACTTTAATGTGCGCGCCCGGGAAAGTACTTTATTGTCGGAGCTGCGGCAAAAATTTGGGCGGTGAAAAAGAAGAATGGCGTGGGCGTATTTTACCTGACTCACTGATCAAAACCGGAGCTTTTTTTTAATACCGTGGGCTGAACTCGACGGAAAATGTCGGCAAAAACAGATTTGAACAACTTTATTGCGAAGTGAATCAATTTGGAGCCGTTGTTAGTTTTGTTGTTAGTTTTGACCCCAAAAACAACGAAACCCTTGCAAACAAAGGATGGTGCGCGGTGGAGGTTTCGAACCTCCGACCCCTACCGTGTCAAGGTCAGGGCGTGAAAAACTTGCCGGATTGAGTGTGACCGTTGAAAATGGTCGGTTAAATGTTAAATGTGTGCAGGGAATCGGGGCACTGTCTGCTTGCGGAAGTGTCGAAACAACTAAAACCAGTGAGCCAGCAGTTAGGGCTGGCCGTGTTCGATGTGCAAACCGTCGGGATGGCCATTGCGGATTTACTGGGGGCAAAGCGGACCGGCAACCGGCGCGCGGTTTATCTAAAATCGCTAGAACACTACCTGCGGCGATTTGCCGCTGGTCGTGAATTAACGCCCATTGCCAGCGTGACAGCCGTTGAGATTGAAAAATGGTTGGCCAAGTTCCCCCTGCCCTATTCGCGGCAGACTTGGCTGAATCGAATTTCGACGCTGTTTTCCTACGCGGTGCGCCGTGGCCACTGTGACAAAAATCCTTGTGACAGGATTGAACGGGTGACGATTGACCGGAAGCCGCCCAAAATCGTTTCGCCTGCGGAGGCAAAAACCCTGCTTGACTCGGTAAAATCGGTTTGCCGTCCCTATTTGATTCTGGCGATGTTCGCGGGCATTCGTCCCGATGAGCTGATGCGGCTGGACTGGTCGGCGGTGGATCTGGTCACCGGAACGGTCAAAGTAGATGGCAAAACCCGTCGGCGGCGGATTGTCACACTAGAACCCGGAGCGGTCGCCCTGCTTGCTGCCTGCCCGCTAAAGAGCGGACCAGTCGCGCCGAGCGTTGGCGTCGTGCGAAGTTTCAAACGCGCAGCACGTGCCGTGCTGGGCTGGAAAACGTGGCACAAGGACGTTTTGAGGCACACGGCGGCAAGTTATCTGCTGGCCTTGCACAAGGACGCGGCCAAGGTCGCACTGTCCCTGGGCAATTCCGTCGCGGTGTTGATGTCACACTACATGGAACCGGTCAGCGCCGAAAATGCGGCCGCTTTTTGGGCATTAGGCGGTATGACTAAGACAGACCAAGCAATACTTGAACCTACCGGCGCAACCGCCAGAGCATTACCCAGTGGACAAATTAACCGAACGCATCAGCCTGAAAGTGACGGCGGAACTGAAAGCCCGATTGCTGGCAGCTTGCAAGCGGGACAGCCGCAGCGTCAACAATCTGGCCATTGTGGCGTTTAATTCCTATTTGGCAGAATCCGACAAAGCAAAAAAGCCCGCCGGCAAATAGCCAGCGGGCTTTGAATTATTCCAACCTCAGGCAAACAGAGATCCGAAAAAGCCGACTTTCACGTTGGTCTTTTTGTACGCCTTGCACTTGCCCTTGCTAGCGAACCGGCCTGATTTTGAACCACGGCAGACCGTGCGTTTTGATTTCCAAGTCTTTTTCATGCGGGTGAGCAGTTGCAATTCGTCGCGGCGTTGGTAACTGTGACCAAACCGCACACCTGGCATTGTGCCGGGTTGATTGCGGCCACGACCGGCGGCGGTGTCACCGGCGGCGGTGTCACCGGCGGCGGCGTGACCGGCGCCAGCGCCTCGGTGATGACTTGGGCAGCGGCGACAGCCTCAACGATGACCGGAGCGACAGGCGCGGCCACAGGCGCGGCGGTGGTTGCCCACGCGGCATCTACGGACTCGCTGACCAGCAGCGCTTGAAACGCGGCTTCGGCTTCGGCAGTCCAGTCGCCGGATTGTTGCGCGGCGGCGCGCACCGAGGTGATGAACTTCCAACCGGCTTCACCGGCTGAAATGATCGTGGGGAGGTTGGCGAGGATGAGGGCGATAATAGGCATAACGGTTTTATTTGGTGGTTGCGGTGACAATGAGTTGTTGCGCTTGAACGGTTGCCGACTCCACGGCAGCCAGCGACGAAATGAGAACGGCATATTCGTTGGTTCCTTTGTTTTGCTCGTAGTTGTTTTTTACTGCGTCCAGACTTCGCACGATAGCCAGTCCACGGGGAAAGGCGTTGGTAAACGGCGAAATCACAACCGGCTGGCGCAACCACTCGCAAAACGCATGGAACGGCGGCACTTTGGCGGCAAGGAGACTGCCCCCGGCATAATCAATCCGCACCGCCGAATCAAAGGTGGCATTGGCGACGGTTTCGGACTGTTCGGCGCGCACAATCAGCGGGTCAGCGCCTTTTTGCAACGGCGCGCAACCCGTGAAAGTGAAGCTGGCGGCGAGCAGGAAAACCAATAAACCCACCACGCCGCCAGCACCGGACGCCCCACCGGAACCAGACGGCGGGGAAGATTGACTGTGTGTGATGTGACCCCATAGCCACATTGCGCCCGTGGTCAGCAACGCCATAACGTCGGGACCGTTGATGAACTGGACGAGGTAGCCGGAAAGATCCTTCGCGGCTTGCGTGTGTGACGCACTCCACGCGAGGACCGCGCCGGAAATGAAGTTTAAGAGCATTCGGACTAATGACTGTGCTTGGCTGCTGTTCATGGTGTTTTTTCTTTGGTTGTTTCGTTTTATCGGGTGGCGACAGTGCCGGACCGATTTTCCATCACGGAAAGTGTTTGCTTGATGCTGGCGAGGTCGTTTTTAAAAACGGCATTGTCAGTGCGAAGATCCATCACGACGAGGCAGAGCCAGCCGAGCGCGGCGAGCGCGCTGGTCACAAGGATTGAGGAAAGCCAGATGGGAACTTTCATGATTTGAACGATTTGCGGCCAATCCACGCAAACCCGCCCATTGCCCCGAACACGATGACGGCCACGGCCACGAGCACCCACGGGTTTTTCAGAAAGCTAAGGACCGAATTGCCAATCAGGTTGTTCGCGCCGGCCAGAGGAGCGGCCAGAGGGTCGGTCAGGATTTGATTCGTGAAAATCGCGGCGGTGTTGGTCGGCTTGTCCGCGCCGAATTGCAACTGTTCGCGCACGGCGGTGATTTGCGTTTCGTCGCCGGTCAAAGCGGCGTTGGCAATGGCGTTCGCGCCGTCCGCGCCGAATAAATTTTGCTCGGCTTTGTAGAGGTCGCCTCCTGGCTGGTAACGGTTGATGAGGGTTTGGTCCATAAAATCAAAAGTCTGAAAACTGGGTCAGGTCCAAGAGTTGAATCTGATAATTCGCGGGATCGAGTCCCGCCCAAGTGGTGAGCGCGTCACAGTCGGCTTGCATCAGCGGACACCAGCCCGTGGTCGTCCGTCCTTCGAGCATGACGACCGCGCCGTTTAGAATGTAAAAGTCAGGCCCGCCCGAATCGCCGCCCACATAGAAGTTGTGCGCGTTGTAGCTGTGACCGTCCAGAGTGCCGATTTGATTGTGTTGGCAGGTCGCCAGCAGCGGATTGAATCCCGGCCAAAAGCCGAGCGTGTTTTTTGCCAGCTTCACGCCGAGCGCCACGGGGTCAACCATGGTCACCGGCTGGATTGAGTCCGGCAAATCGCTATCCAGCAGAATCAGGCATTCGTCCATGTTGTTCGGCGGGTAGGTGCGTTTGAACGCGGCGCGGGCATAGCGCAAAACAAGGGTGTTGCTCGATGTCAGGAAATGAATCGGCTGACTGGAAAAGCTGGCGGTGTCGAGCGTGTTGTTGGTCGCGCCGTTCGAGTGGCCGCGAATATAGACGTGCCGACGGGTGAGCGCCGTACAGGGAACGCCCCACTGTGACCCGCCGAACAAACCGAAATTGCTTTCAAGTGAAAACGCGGTGAAGCCGCTTTTGCCGTACAGCGGCGAATTCGTGTCCCAAGTTATATTGGTGACGCCGCCCGCCTGCCACAGGTTCGTAAACTCCGTGGGCGAGGTGTGACCATTGGTCGCGGTCACAAAGGACGACCACAGCGCGGCCTGCAAGGTCGGCAGCTTGACCGGAACCGGTTGGATGAGGATTTGCGCGGCGGAAAGAGTGACGCCGCGCCACAAGGCGACGGCGATTAACGCCCTGCACACGGCAGATTTTAGAGCGTTAAATTTCATGGCATCGGCGTGAACACAAACCCATTGGTTGCGGTGTTGACGGTCAGCGAAAAGCGGGAACCGGCGGCATTGGTGAAAATGATTGCGTCGGCTTTCAGTTGCGCGTGAATGGTCACAGTTGCCGGAACGGAGTTGCTGCCGACCGTGGAACCACGGAAAAAGCAATTTGTGACGGATGCCAGGGCGGGAGCGGAAACAAAATAATATCCCCCGGCAAACCAGTTGGATTGACTCGGCAGAGTTGCCCACGCGCTGGCGCTGAGGTTCGTTTCATATTGAATCGTGGGCGTTGACGGGGACGACAGTTGGAACGTCAAATTCGTGCCCGTCTTGGTGAGATTCTGAAAAACGCATTTCGACCCGGACACAACGCCGGGGTTGAAGCTGGCAATGATGTTTCCGTCACCGGTCAAATTCAACGTGCTTTCGGTGACCGTGTTAAACGTCCAATCGCCGGACATGATGAGCGAATGCCCGGACAGGTTGACATTGTTGACCGCTGGCGAGTTCGCCCATAGCGGCACCGCCGCCGCCGCACTGGTCGCCGCCGTCGCAACGCTGCAAACGCTGCGCGGATCGGTGGAACTGGTCACCAGCAGCGTTTGAGAGGTCAGGTCATTGGTCTGGCCAACCACGGTCGGGTTGACGTAGCTGTAAACGGTCAGATTGGTCGCGCCGTCGGCTTCCGCGCCGGAATCGTAAAGGGACACGAGACAAGGAACTGTGACACCGCCGGAATTGTTCCAGGTGTTGCCGCCGTCCGTGGAAATTTGCACGGTCACGGAACCAGTCGGCGGCGTTAAACCCGTCGCGCCTGAAAAATTTCCAGTCAGCAATGAACTTTTAAAACTCGGAACCGCGCCAATGATGATTCGGGAATTGGTCAGGAAAGAGAAACTGGAAAAAATGCCGGTCAGGTTGGTGTTTAGCGATGGGTATTGCCCGCCGTTCAAACTGCCCTTGTTATAGACCACGCCGCCGACGGTCGCGAAGCCGCCCGGATCAAGCGAGTAAACCACACTGTTCAAATAATCGGAAGCGTTGACCGGCTGCGCGTCAAACGTGCCGTCGCTGGCCGTCGTGCCGACCAGAATTTTATTTCCGTCCCCGAACGCCGCCGGACCACCGAGGCCGCTTTGCAAGAGCGTGAACGGCTGGGACGAATTGCCGAGGATGCCGAACGCCAGCGCGCGGACTGTGACCGACAAAAGCAGGATGGCAAGGAAAGCGCGCATTTTAGTTTTGCTGCGCGGCGGCAGAGCAATAGACGTATCCCGCACCGCTGCCGGTCGCCACAAAGTTAAACACGGCGTATTTGCCCGCTGAGATGGTGATGCCGCTTGCACCTGAGGAAATCTGAATGCAGGCGGGATAGTAAAAGTTTTCAGAGCTTGTGTATCCGTTCTTAATCACGACCGTGACATTTTCGCCCGGAGCGATGCCAGAGAGTCCCAAATAGGACGCGCTGTGATTCGTGAACGTCACAGTTTGAAACGACGCCGCAGCCAGATTGACGACAAAGGGAGACACCGACGACGAGCCGTCATAATTGCCGAACGCCAGCACGGGATAAGTCAGATTGGTGACGGACAGTGACGACAACGAAGCAGAGCCGCCGTTGGTCGCGCCGTTGGCGGCATAGAGCGCCACCGCCGCATTGGCCACGGTCGCCGCCGTTCCGGCAATAGAATTGCTGGTCGCCGTGTTCGCCGCAGTGGCGGCGGTGAGGCTGGCCGTGAGGGTGTTGCTGGTGGCCGTGTCGCGCGCCGTGTTCGCCAGAATGAGCGCCGCCAGCCCGTTGGTGGTGGCCGTGATGGCGGCATTGGCGGCGGTGACGCTGGCGGTGAGGGTGTTGCTGGTGGTCGTGTCGCGCGCCGTGTTCGCCAGAATCAGCGCCACCAGCCCGTTGGTGGTGGCGTTGTCCTGGGAGGTGGCGGCGGCGATGACCTGTGACACGGTGGCCGTCTTGCTCGTGCCGGACTGGATCAAATAGACCAGTTCCGAGCCACCCAGCGGCGTGGTGGCACTGGTGAGCGCGGAACCCTTGATGCCGTTGGTGAAGGTGGTTTGCGCCTGACTGGTCAGCGCCACGAGCGCGAGGAAAGCGAATAGTTTTTTCATTAAATCAAAATTGCGTTGCCGTTTTCGTCCAGGAGGATTTTTCCGTCTTCCGTCGCCAGCGCCTGCGGTTGCGCGGCCACTTGCTGCGGCGGTGCGACATAGCCCGCGTGTTTTTTGCCCATGTGCGGCCACGGCAGCGAAAGCGTGTTGTGCAATTGCTGCGCGTGCATGGTCAGCCCTGATTTTTCAGGAACATCTGGCCGACGGTCACCCACGCATTGCCGCCCGCACCAGACAGCAACAAGTCGCCATCTGTGACAAACGGCATGACGGTGCCCGCCGGGATGGTCATGAAGCCAAAGCCGTTTGCGTCCATGACCTGCAAGGCGGCGGGGGAATTTGCCGACGTGGAAAAAATAATGATCTGGCGGCGGTTGCCGTTGGCGTTGGTGCCGGGAATTTTCAGGTTCATCACGTTGGTGATGATGAGAAAGCCGTTGGCGTCACAGGCGGGCAAACCACCC